>ENA-OROK01000011-OROK01000011.1-human-gut-metagenome-genome-assembly--contig:-NODE-11-length-213605-cov-20.561241_pt1 | contig 213605 bp, 208 predicted proteins | sample MGYA00242127_ERZ509046 | MGnify/ENA primary metagenome ERZ509046 (study PRJEB26280, sample SAMEA2338728) | human gut metagenome | biome: human gut; feature: human-associated habitat; material... | reverse complement strand
CACCGCCGATAATTGATATGGCTGCTGCAGCTGCACCGTTAAATCCAAAAATAATCGCGAGAAAATATGCTGCGAAAATACCGATCTGTGCTGCTGCTCCAAGTAAAAAGCTCTTAGGATTGGCAATAAGCGGACCAAAGTCTGTCATCGCACCAACCCCTAAGAAAATAAGTGATGGAAGGATACTCCATTCGTCAAGCAGATAGAAATATCTCAAAAGACCGCCGGCTTCTCCCCCTTTTATTTCTTTCATAATATCAGGGAACAGGTTTACAAGTAACATACCAAAAGCAATAGGAACCAGAAGTAATGGTTCAAATCCTTTTGCTATAGCAAGGTACAAAAATACCAATGCTACGAGAACCATGACATAGTTACCCCATTCAAGGTTCATAAAGCCTGTCTGTTCCCAAAGATTCTTTAGTGTATCAAGAACCATTTTGATACCTCCAATACTAATTTAATGTTGCAATAGTTTCGCCAGCTTCAACAGCGCTTCCCACTGCTGCATTTATACTTGCTACAGTTCCGTCTTCCGGTGCAACAATATCATTTTCCATCTTCATAGCTTCAAGAACAAGAACTGTCTGTCCCTTCTTAACAGCGTCTCCCACCTTAACCTTAACATCTACGATTTTACCAGGCATAGGTGCGTTTATTTTAACAGAACCGGCTGTTCCTGTTGCTGCAGGCTTAGCTGCAGGTGCGGCTGCTGCCTTTGGTGCTGCTTTTGGTGCTGCAGGTGCACTTACTGCTCCTGTAGAAGCTCCTTCTTCTACTGTTACATCATATACATTACCATTTACTGTGATAGTATAATTTTTCATATCATTATCTCCTAACTTTTCTAATTGAACGGACAACAAATCCATCTGTACTTACCGCATTCTGCGATGCTGCGATTGCTGCTGCAATAACAGCAACAAGTTCAAGATCATCTGTCAGATTCTCAGGTTCTTCAATTACTTCACTAACTTCTGTTTCCTTGGTCTCAATCTGTGAAACCGCATTGTCAACAGCTTTAGCAGCAAGTTCTTTTTCTTCTATCTTTCTGGCCTTTTTTCTGGCAGCGGCTGCCTCAGCCTTAGGAATAAAAGAAAACAGGCTTATTACAAGTGAAATAAAAATAAGAACAGCAAATACGACACAAATGCAGATAAGTGTATTTATTCCGGCATCCTTTAACCTGGTTGCCATACTTTCCATTAATATCATAGCTAAGTTCATAAATTCACCTCATTAAATACTGCCATGTTTCTTGGTAACATAACCGTCTCTTTTTGAATATAACATTTCAAAAGCACTAATAAGGTACTTTCTTGTATCGGCAGGGTCGATAATTGAATCAACATATCCTCTCTTTGCTGCCGATTCGGCACTTGCCTGAAGTCTGCCGTACTCTGCTGTCTTTTCAGCAATAAGTTCCGGCTGTTTCTCATATATTATCTTAGCTGCAAGTGATGCATCCATCATTCCGATTGTTGTATCAGGCCATGCATAGGTTACATCAGCACCTATTGCTTTTGAGTTCATGACCGTGTAAGCACTTCCGTATGCTTCGCCTGTTATAAGATTAACCTTTGGTACATCCGCATTGGCAAATGCATAAGTAAGCTTAGCTGCTGCCTTAGCCATCTTCTTTTCACTTTCTTTGGTTGTAAGGAATCCCTTAACATTGGTAAGTGAAAGTACAGGAATCTCAAATGCGTCACAGAAATTAATCATCTCTGCCGCTTTTTCACAGCCTTCTGCAGTAAGAACCTCATCAAACTTTTCTACTGATTCGCCATTGTCAAAAAGCTCTGTTCTGTTAGCCACAACACCGATTGTAGCACCATTAAGCTTTATAAAACCTGTTACCATTTCTTTTGCATAATTCTTCTTGACTTCTATAAAAAGTCCGTCATCGGAAACTGTTTCAAAAACGTATGCAGGATCTGCGGCACCGTTATTAACATCTGTGCACAATCTGTTAAGATCATCAGTGCATTCGCAAAGTGATTCATCTTCATTGTTGCTTGGAAGAACACTTACGAGGTTCCTGATTTCTGTAATGATTGATGCTTCGTCGCCTGTAAAATCAACAAGTGCTGTTTCATTAGACTGGAAATCTACTCCTGCTGTATCTTCTGACTTATTGCCATCAAGAGTATTAGGGCTGTTTACAAACAGTTTACCATTTTTGCTTTCCATAAATGTAAAATCAGAAAGTGATGACATAACTGCCATTCCGCCTCCACATGTACCCATTATTGCTGTAATCTGTGGAATAACTCCTGAAGCTTCTACCTGCTTTGCATATATCATACCAAACGCATTGAGGGCATCTGTTGCTTCCTGAAGTCTTAATCCGGCGCAATCAACAAAACCAACTACAGGTGCTCCCATCTTTAAAGCCATATTGTAAATATTAACTATTTTCTTAGCATGCATTTCACCCATAGAACCGTTCATAACAGTTGCATCCTGGCTGTATACATACACAAGGCTTCCATTGACGGTACCGTAACCGGTAATAACACCATCTGCTGGAGTGTCCATTGCGGTCATGTTGAAATCTGTATTTCTTGCTGTAACAAGGTTTCCAATCTCAACAAAACTATTGTCGTCAAGTAAGTCTTCTATTCTCTTACAAGCTGACGTCTTAGCTGTAGTGCTCATATTTTAGACCTCCGTAAAAATAAAATTCAATTTTCTACCAAGGTATATAATAAATCCTACTATCGAAATAATCAAGCTATATTTGATAAATTTTTAACATATTTTACATAAAATAATATAAAAAAATTTTATGTAAAAAATACCTGAATGTTTTTTCTTTTACGCTTCCTTTTGTTAAAATCGGAAGTTCTTCTTCCAGTTTTCCGTTAATGTAAATCCTCACTTTTCCAACCTGTTCGTCTTTTTTTACAGGTGCTTTTGCTTTACTTATAATTTCATAAATTACATCCACCTCATCTTCATCCGATAAAAGCCTGTTGACTTCAAAAGGAATATATGTTCCGACACTTTCCTGCAGCCCGTTTTCAACTTTTATTTCCTTGTAATCATACGTCTTTTCAAATATGTTTCTGTAAAAATAATTATCCCTTCCGTATGACATTAATTTCCCGGTATCCGCCCATTTATAATTTTTATTCGGTGGCCAGCCACAGCCCAATACAACAGAAATAAAAGTCCTGTCATCAACTTTTGTTGCACCTACAAAGCAATAACCTGCTTTTCCCGTAAATCCTGTTTTCATTCCAATTGCATTTTTATTAATATCAAGGAACCTGTTTCCGTTGGTTATTGTCCCACTTCTTTTACCGTTCTGTTCCCTGTATGAAAAACTTTTTGTTGTACATATCTTAATGACTTCTTCCGATTTAAGGGCTTCTCTTGCTATAAGTGCAAGTTCATATGCCGTTGTGCTGTGTATTCTGCCCTCATCTTCCCCGTCAAGTCCGTTAGGAGTTACAAAATATGTATCAGAAAGTCCCAGTTTTACGGCATAACCATTCATTTCATCAATAAACCTTTTAACATCTTCTTTGCTTTCCTCCGTAGTATTATTAGGGGATGTATCCCCATTAAGTACGCCTCCTACATATTCCGCTACCATCATTGCCACATCATTATAGGAACGTAACATCATAAGATATAAAAGTTCATTAAGCGTATATTGTTCTCCTTTTAACGCATTAAGCTGCACATCGGGTTCTTTTGCCGCATAAGAAGAAAATGTAACTCTATCGGAGGGATTGCCATATTTAAGTGCGACAAGTAACGTCATTATCTTCGTGGTACTTGCCATAGGCATTACATCATTTTCGTTTTTGCCGTAAAGGATACGCCCCGAATCCGCATCAATCAGAATTGCCGCCCTTGCATAGAGATTTTCAGGCTCTTCTCCTTTTGTTACGCTTTGGCACATCACCACGGCTATAATTATTACAGCTAATATTTTTTTCATATATTTTTCCCACAGAATATCAGTTAATCTTATGTAAAAAAAGAACGGTCTATGACCGTTCTTATGAATTTAATACTATTCCTCCCAGAGTCTCTCCCACCGGCTCATGTATCACAAGGTCAGCGATATTGTCCTTAGGCGTAACAGATTTATTGATTAACACAAGTTTATTGCCTCTGTAATAATCTATAAGCCCTGCTGCCGGATACACAGTAAGAGAAGTTCCGGCAATTATAAGGACATCCGCATGTCTTATATAATCAACGGCTTTTTCAATAACATCATTATCAAGAGACTCTTCATAAAGTACAACGTAAGGTTTGATTATGCCTCCGCAATCGCACTTTGGCACACCGCTTGTATTCATTATATATTCTTCACCATAAAATTTATGGCACTTCATGCAATAATTTTTCTTAACGGTACCGTGAAGTTCAAGTACCTCTTTACTTCCCGCAGCCTGATGAAGCCCGTCTATATTCTGTGTAATTACAGCTTTGCACTTACCCTGTTTTTCAAGCTCTGCCAGTGCATAATGAGCTTTATTGGGTTTTGCGTCCTTATAAAGCATTTTATCACGGTAAAATCTGTAAAATTCCTCTGTATTTCTCATAAAAAAACTGTGTGATAAAATTGTCTCAGGAGGATAATCATACTTTTGGTTATAAAGTCCGTCAACACTTCTGAAATCCGGTATCCCACTTTCCGTACTTACTCCTGCACCGCCGAAAAATACGATATTGTCACTTTCCTTTATCCACTTTTCTAATTTAACTATATTCTCATTCACAGTTAGTCACTCCTTCTTCTGTAACTATGTATTGTATCAGTTTATCCTTATGTACAACTTCATCGGATATTACATAAGCATTTTCAAAACATTTAAGGGAGGCATTAAGTCTGTCCTCGTCATTGGCGTGGAAGGTCGCAATATTTTCACCCTTTCTGACAAAATCCCCAACTTTTTTATGAAGGACAATTCCCACGGAAAGGTCTATTATACTGTCTTTATTTTCACGTCCTCCGCCAAGAACCATGGCGGCTTTACCAACTTCATCACATTCTATATGGGATACATAACCGTCATGCTTTGCCACAAATTCCCTGATTATAGACGCCTTAGGCAAAAGTTCTTTGTTATAAACAGCATTTTTGTCTCCACCCTGTGCCTCAACAAACTCAGCCAGTTTATTCAAAGCCTTTTTACTGTCCACAACCTCTCTAAGCATTTTTCCGGCTTCTGCCTTATCGTCTGTAAGACCTGCTCCCATAATCATATGTGAGCCAAGCTCGATACAAAGTGTAAGAAGGTCCGTCGGTCCCTCTCCGTTTAGTGTATCTATAGCCTCTTTAACTTCTAACGCATTGCCTACTGCATAACCTAACGGCTCATCCATATTGCTGACTACAGCCATTGTCTTTTTGCCCACATTGCAGCCTATCTTTACCATTTCCTTTGCAAGGGCGAGGGATTTTTCGGGTGTTTTCATAAATGCTCCGCTGCCTGTCTTGACATCAAGTACAATAACGTCCGCTCCTGCCGCGATTTTCTTACTCATTATACTGCTTGCAATCAGTGAAATATTTTCAACGGTTGCCGTAACGTCTCTTAAGGCATAAAGTTTCTTATCTGCCGGAGCCAGATTTCCTGTCTGTCCTGCTATGGCAATCTTTATCCTATTAACATTACTAAAAAACTGTTCCTCACTTATTCCTGTAACAAAACCCGGGAAACTTTCAAGCTTATCAATGGTTCCTCCCGTATGTCCAAGTCCTCTTCCGGACATCTTTGCAACCGGAACGTCAAGTGCGGCAACCATCGGTCCTAGAACAAGGGAAGTCTTATCTCCAACCCCTCCTGTGCTGTGTTTGTCCACCTTTATTCCTTCTATCCTGTCAAGATTAAGGACATCCCCGCTGTGTGCCATCGCCATTGTAAGTGTGGCTGTCTCACGTTCAGTCATTCCGTTAAGATAAATTGCCATGGCAAGTGCAGAAGCCTGATAGTCGGGAATAGTTCCGTCTGTATATCCTTTTATAAAAAAACATATTTCCTCGTCCGTTAATTCTTTGCCATCTCTTTTTTTAGCTATAACATCATACATTCTCATTAGCACTAATCTCCTGTAAAAAACTTTCACCATTTATTATCTTTTCTGCTCCAAGATATTCTGCTATCGTCTGCCCTATATCAGCAAAAGAACGTCTTGTTCCTATAGGTACATTTTTAATGTGTTTACCATAAACCAGCAAAGGAATATACTCTCTTGTGTGGTCCGTTCCTTTAAATGTCGGGTCACATCCATGGTCGGCATTTATAATCAATATATCATCATCCGTCATTGCCTCAAATATTTCAGGAAGCCTTCCGTCGAAATCCTCCAATCCCTTTCCGTAACCCTTGGCATCCCTTCTATGTCCGTAGGAAGAATCAAATTCAACAAGATTGGTAAAAATAACACCATTAATGTCTTTTTTCATAAAATCAAGGGTTATGTCTATTCCATCCATATTGTCTTTGCTGTGTTCAGACATTGTTATTCCCGAACCTGCAAAAATATCATGTATCTTACCCACTGCTGCTACATCAAAGCCCTGTTCTTTAAGCCTGTTAAGCAGGTTATAATCAGGTGGAAGTATAGCATAATCCCTTCTGTCTGAAGTTCTTATATACTTATCACTGTCGATAACAAAAGGTCTTGCAATTACCCTTGCGACTTCATAATCACCTGTAAGAATCTTTCTTGCACTTTCACAAAGCATATAAAGTTTATTTAATTTATTCTCATCGGTTTCAGAACTGTTATCGTCCTTTCCCACAAAATATGCTATCTGGAAAACGCTGTCTGCCGAAGTATATACGATAGGGATTCCTTTATCTGCGCATTCCTTTCCATGAACCTTAAGTATCTCGGTTCCGGATGCCACACAATTCCCTAGAACACCGTCTATGCCTGTTTTATCAATGAACTCACGGATAATTTTCTCAGGGAAACCGTTTTCAAATGTAGGAAATGCTTTTTTTGAAATAATACCTGTCATCTCCCAATGTCCTACCGTCGTATCTTTTCCGTTAGATAATTCCATACATCTTCCATAAGCACCTGACGGTATATCTGTTTTAGGAAGCACTGTCATTCCTTCAATATTACCATATCCAAGCTTCAACATATTGGGAATATCAAGCCCTCCGTTATATTCCCATGTATGAACAATTGTATTAGCCCCTTTGTCACCAAATGCCGCTGCATCCGGAAGTTCTCCCATACCTACGCTGTCTAAAATTATCCAGATTACTCTTTTCATATCTGACACCTCGTTTCTTTCTGATGTATAAATTATATCCCAAGGCAGGTTTTGATACAAGTAAAAGGAATATTTTTAACATAGGTATGGAAAAAAAATAAATATAGTGTTACAATGTCAGAGATTTTACAGTATTTTGGAGGAATAAAATGAGTATTAATTTTGTTAGAACACTTCCTTCTCCGGAAGAAATCAAGGAAGAATTTCCGCTTAGTAGGGAAGCTGTTGAATTAAAAAAAGAGACAGATGAAAAGATTCGTAAGGTTTTTACGGGCGAATCCGATAAATTTCTTGCAGTTATCGGACCATGCTCTGCCGATAATGAAGATGCAGTTCTTGACTATGTTACACGTCTTGCCAAAGTGCAGGAAAAAATTAAAGATAAAGTAATCATAATTCCAAGAGTATATACCAATAAGCCCAGAACAACGGGTGATGGTTACAAGGGTATGCTTCACCAGCCCGACCCTGAGAAGGCTCCGGATATGGTTGCAGGAATTAAGGCAATCAGAAAGCTTCATCTTGATGTAATAAAAGAAACAGGTTTTTTCCCTGCGGATGAAATGCTCTACCCTGAAAACTGGATGTACTGCGATGACACTCTTGCATACGTTGCAATCGGTGCACGTTCAGTCGAGGACCAGCAGCACAGATTAACAGCCAGTGGAATGGACGTTCCTGTAGGTATGAAAAATCCTACTTCCGGCGGATACGAAATTATGCTTAATTCAGTTCATGCAGCTTCACACCCTCATACATTTATATACAGGGGAAGTGAAGTAAATACAAGCGGTAACCCTCTTACACATACGGTTTTAAGAGGAGCTGTCAACAAGAAAGGTCAGTGTATTCCTAATTACCATTATGAAGACATCCTTCTCTTAAATGAACTTTATGCAGAACATGATTTGAAGCATCCCGCTACAATTATTGACAGCAACCACAGTAATTCTAATAAGAAATATATGGAACAGATTAGAATAGTTGAAGATGTTCTCCATAGCCGTGCCATGAACGCCGATATAAGAAAGCTTGTTAAAGGCGTAATGGTGGAAAGCTATATTGAACCCGGCAGCCAGAAAATTGGCGAACATATATATGGCAAGTCAATTACAGATCCTTGTCTCAGCTGGGAAGATTCAGAAAAGCTTTTATACATCATTGCTGAGAAATGCTAATTATAAAAAGAATGTAGGAACCGTTAAGCTCCTACATTCTTTTTAATTTGTTTTTATGCGTCTTGATTTATTTTTCATTTATCTTTTCAAGATATTTCTCGTAATAATTCTGCCATTTTTCGTAACCGTTTTCATTTCTGTGGTCTTTTAAATTAAGTTCACTTTTCATTATCTTACCAAGATAATCCGTTACTTTAATTGCTCCTTTGAAATTAAGATGATTACCGCCATCTCTCGTATCTTTGCTCCAATCAATTCCTATTTTGTCTGATACAAGATTAAAATCGTAATAATCTATTCCATAGTCATTAGCAAAATTAACAACTGCATTATGCTTCTTATATGAATGACATTCAGGTGAAGGTGTTGATACAAATATAATCTTTGTATTGTGTTCCTTGGCAAGTGTCACGATTTTATTAATATATTCCACGTTACATTCATCCACAGGCTCAGCTTCATTTGTATATTGCATCCATTCGCCGCCTGTATAAGGTTCCACATTATTTCTTAACACAAAACCTTTCATATACTCATGGTCTTTTGTCTTTTCATTAAAGAAAAAGTTCTTAAGTCTCGTATGATACTTCATTGCCGGAATTCTATTAAGTACAAAATTCATAAAACGATCTTTTGTAGCGTCTATGCTTCCGCCAAATCTGAAGAAGCAGTTAGTCTCAATAAAAATATATTCCGGTGTCTGTGTCTTATACATACTCTTTAAAATTGAATATGTATCGCATAGTCTCTGTGCCGAAGTAGCAAGAACATATGATGTAAAACCATAATTCCCATACAACTGCATAGGGTTATATGCAGAGTACACTTCACTGTCACCGATAAAAATAACATCAATAGTATCATTTGTTTCTTTCTGGAACTCTTCTTTTTTTGCCATAACGCCATTTGTATTATATACATCGTCGTTCGGCTTTAAAAAATGTGATGTTAATACAAGTATTGCAGCCAGTCCTGCCAGAAATATTATGCTGTTTACAATTTTTTTTCCCATATCTTACCTCTCCAAATCCTAGTATCCCGCATATATAAGCTCAACAACGGAATATCCTGAGCCATAAGCTCCAAAGAATATCACCGTAAGAATACACGCATACCAGACGATCCATCTTACAGGAAGAATCTTCCTGTCTATTCTCTCTCTTAATCCCGGTTTACGCTCTCTGATAAAGCCTACTATAACAACAACCAGAACACCCACAAGGGCAACTATAAGATCATAAGCATCAAGATGAAGCTTAAATCTGTGATTCCAGAAGTAGCTTATATGAAAATCAGTAAATATCTTGCCAAACATAATAAAGCCTGCTTTAAGTGATTCAGCCCTGAAAAACATTTCTCCGATTATAACAATAAAGAAAAGTTTTACCGACTGAAAAGCCTTATAGACATTGCTTTCTCTGTTAATATGAAGCTTGTCCGTAAGCTTTTTAACCGGTGCTTCCGTAATGGTTTCGATAAAAATAATTACAAAATAATACATTCCGTAGAATATAAATGTCCATTGTGCACCATGCCATAAGCCGTTGCATATCCATACACAGAATAAAGCAACCGTTGGTGCTACAAACTTACTTACATTCCTGCCAAATACATTTTTAACCTTTTTCGCAAAATTCTTAACAGGTTTTGCAAGTGATACAGGATAAAAAATATAGTCTTTAAAGAAAGTACCAAGCGTTATATGCCATCTTCTCCAGAATTCCGAAGCATTCTTTGACGCAAACGGCTGTCTGAAATTCTCAGGAAGATTAATTCCGAATATCTGTCCGGAACCGATGATTATATCCATTCCGCCTGAAAATTCCATATAAAGCTGTGCTGTATATGCCATTGCACCAACAAGCATAATTGAACCGTCAAGTTTCTGATAGTTACTGAAAATATATGAAACCATATAATAAAATCTGTCCGCAACTACCATTTTCTTAAACAGTCCCCATGCGATTCTCTGATATCCGAACTTCAGGTTATTAAATGTAATTCCCCTGCCGGCATATAAATCATCGGCAGTTTCGCCAAATCTTGCAATAGGTCCTTCCATTGTCTGCGGAAAAAAGCTTAGATACAATGCAACTTTGGCAAAATTGTGTTCTGCTTTGATTGTTCCCCTGTATACATCCGTAAGATAGGAAATAATCTCCAACGTATAAAAAGAAATTCCGATAGGTACCAGAAAACGAATCGGTGCAAATTTCCACTTTGAACCAAACACGTTCGTCAAATCAATAAAAGATTTTGCAAAAAAATTAGTATATTTTAATACAACAAGTACAAGCAGATTAAGCACAATGCCTAATGCCAATACTTTTCTCTTAGCTTTTGTAACTGCCTTTTGCCCATCACTCTTCTTTTCTCCTATTTTTTCAATCCATCTGGCAAAGAAATATGCAACCAATATAGCTGCAATCAGATATATAATCAGTCCTTTACTGAATGAGCAGAAAAAAATACAGTTCGCACATAACAATACTATGTACCTGAACTTCTGGGGTACAAGCTGATAAAGTAATATTGTGGCCGGCAGAAATGCCACAACATATACCAGCATATGATATGCCACTATTCTTCCTCTTTAAGTCTTTCAATCATGGCCCATAAGCTCTTAGCGGAATTGAAATTCTCAGGAATAAGTTCTACAGGTGCGATTTCTACATCAAACGCATCCTCTATCTCTGATACAAGTGATAAAATAGCAAATGAATCAAGAATATGATCATCAATAAGTGTTGTTGTATTTTCGTAATCAACACCAGGTACAATTTCCTCTAAAATATTAATAAGTTCTTCCATTTTTTCCTCCTATTGTCCGTCATTAATCAGATGTGTTCCAATGCGATCCCTTACTCTGACAAATCCGGTATCCTTATTATAAAAAATTACTGCCGGAAGTTCGCGGCTTAAAAACAGCGCCATACCCTCCGTAATAGAATAAGCACCACAGTTTTTAAAAATCAGGATATCTCCTTTATCTAACTGTGGAAGACTTACATCTCTTAATATTACATCATTTACGGTACAAAGTGAACCACAAATATTAATTTTTTGCAATTCATAAGAATCGTTACAGGTTATTACATCCATAAAAGGCTTTTTCATGCCAAGTGTCTGTCCGTAATAATTAATCTGATGTATACCGCCGTCAACAATGGCATATTCACTGCCGTTATTACATTTCCTGTCCACAACCTCAGTACAATAATAACCACATTCAGATGCAATAAATCTGCCCATTTCAAGTGTTATATGTTTAAATGATTTAATATTCTTTAATATGTCTTTAAGTTCGGATAACTGTTCCTCAAAGGATGGAGTCTCCTCACCTTCAAAATAATTGAATAACAATCCGGGACCGTATTCCAGAATATCTGTTGCAACGCCATATTCATCCTGAAGTTCCTTTGCGAACTCCTCAAGCATGGCAACTTCTTTTATTACTTTTTTGAGTTTTTTCTGTGTTCCCGAATAATAATGTATTCCTGCAAAATCCAGGTATTCGTTGTCTTTGAGCTGCAAAAGTATGTTTTTAAACATATCTTTATCTATTCCAAACTGATTACCGCTTGTAAGTCTTATAACAACTCTGATATGGATATTTTTTTCTTTACATACCTTGGAAAGTATATCATAATGTTCCGCTGATTCTATTGTAAAAATTCCATCTCCGTTACATAATGACATGATTCTTTCCATTGATTCATAGGTCTTATTAACCCCTGAAACAATTATCACATCTTTTTTAACAGAATGTCTCTGGCATATCTCATATTCTCCCGGAGAGCACACTTCATATCTGTCAATATAATCCTTCATTTCTTCGATGATAAAAGGATTGGCTTTCATCGCATAACATATATTGATGTCTTTACCCAGTATCTTTTTAATATTAAGAACTCTTTCTTTTAATGCGTCCAGGTCGAAGATATACGAAGGAGAACCATACTTTAAGATACATTCCTTTATAAGTTCCTTATTCATTTCCTGCCACCTCTGTATATCTCTTTAAGAGTATTTCTGTCTATTTTGCCGTTCTTTGTAAGCGGCATCTCATCTATCTGCATAAAAAGGTTAGGAACCATAAAATCAGGAACTTTTGTCTTTAATTCCGCAATAAGTTCTGCTTTATCAATTCCGCCCACATAAAATGATACCATTTTATTCTTTGCTTCATCAAAGAAAGTACATACCCTGTCGATTCCGCATATTGAACCGATGGCAATATCAACTTCTTCAAGTTCTATTCTGTGTCCCATATGTTTTATCTGGAAATCTTTTCTTCCCGAAAATACAAACATACCTTCATCATTGTAGTATGCCAAATCACCTGTCTTGTATATAAGTTCGTTAAAATTATCATTTAACGGATTCTGTACAAATGCTTTTGCTGTAGCTTCCTTGTTGTTGTAATAACCAAGGGCAAGTGCAGTTCCTGACACACACACTTCTCCCGGAATATTCTTATCGGTTATTTCAGAATTATCATCATCTAACAGGAAAACATGTTCATTAAGAAAAGCATTGCCCATAGGAAGTTTCTCGTCATCGCTGTATTCCCTGTCTATTATGTAATATGTACAGTTACATGTTATTTCTGTAGGTCCGTACAAATTAACAAACATAGCGTCTTTGTAATAGCTTCTCCACGCATTAAGCTGTTTAACAGGCATCATTTCACCGCTGAACATAATCTTGTTAATTGCGTGGGGTTCCTTATATTTAAGTCCGTGAAGTCTGTTTAACAGGCAAAGTGCCGATACTGCCCAGATTAATGTTGTAACATTATTATCATCAAGCATATCACATACATTATTAGGGAACATAAAATATTCCTTAGGGATAATGATAAGTGTTGCACCGGTCTTTATGCACGAATATATGTCTTTAACAGACACATCAAAATCAAATGGTGCCTGATTGCCGATTACATCTTTATCCGTTATTCCGAATGTCTCTGTAAACACATTAATAAAATCAATTACCGACCTGTGGCATACCACAACGCATTTTGGGTCCCCCGTTGAGCCGGATGTAAATATACCGTACAAAGGGTCTGTGTCAAGTGCGTTCTTTCTTATTGTGGAAAGCACGGCTTCATCAATATCTTTTTCAACAGAATTAATATCAAGAACTGTTCCTTTGTACTCACATTCCCTGATTCTATCAAACTTGTCCTCATCTGTTATGACAACAGAAGGCTTAAGTACGTTGAATATCTTCATAACTCTTTCTTTTGGGAAAGATGGGTCTATTAAAACATAAAACCCTCCTGCATATACAATCCCAAAGAATGTGGTAAGAACCCTGACACTTTTATTGCCATATACAACAACAGGTTTCCTCCTGACGTCATATTCAGATAAAAATGTTCCTATTCTTTTTGCATTTATAACAAGTTCTTTATATGTTATTTCTGAATTATTATCTTTTACTGCTGTTTTATCCGGATAGTTCAATGAAGAATTTTCCAGAAATGTCAATACATTGTACATTTTAACCTCTTACTTAATTTGTCTTTGCATAGTAACCGAATTTAAAGCCTTTGGCCCTGAGTCCGTCAATAAGGTCTCCGAGCATCTTTGTATCGGTAGTTGATACTCCGTGCAAAAGGAAGATTTCACCACCATGTGCCTGATTAATTGCTTTCTGTAATGATTCGCCTACATCCGGCTGGTCATCAACAACCCAGTCCCTATGTGCAAAGCTCCAGAATACAGAACGATATCCAAGGCTCTGGACAATTGCAAGACTCTGTTCACTGAATGCGCCTGTTGGAAATCTGAAAAGGTACATTTCATAGTTGTAATTTTCAAGCATATAGTCATGAACATCTTTTATTTCTTTAATCTGGTCTTCAACTGAAAGTGACTGAAGTCCGGCACTTGGATGAGTTACGGTGTGGTTACCTATTACATGGCCCTCATCTATCATTCTCTTGATAAGTTCAGGTTCTGATTTAGCGAAAGGAAGTGTAACAAAAAATACCGCTTTGACATTCTTTTCCTTTAATGTATCAAGAATTTCAGGTGTATTTCCATATTCATACCCTTCATCAAATGTAAGGAAAACATATTCGCTGTTAGGCTGTATGAAATCAACGGCATATTTACCATATTTGGTCTTGTAATAATTGCAGCCGTTAGGTCTGTTATTCTCATCCCTGTCTTCATTGCTGAAACCAAATGGAATTGTCTTATTGTCTATTTTGTTAAAATCTGTATTAGCATCAACCTTTACTTCTGCTCCGCTGTTAAGATAATCAACTTTGACAGCTTCCGTTACTTCTACGGTTACAGGCAGAGTTGAGTAATTACCTGCGCTGTCTACTGCTGCAGCATATACAGTATAAGTTCCCTTTTCATTAAATGACACAGTGGACTTAATCTTGCCGGCCACATCATCAAGTTCATCTGCCATAACAAAACCTGTCTTGCATTCTGTAGCATCTGTTATATTGGTTATTACTTTGTCAGCCTCAAGTTCCTGTCCCGCTGGAACCTTTTGTGTTGTATTGGCTACATCAATTACAGGTTTTTTAGTATCTTTTACCGAAACAGTAACTGTATAAGTATTACCGTCACATGTCACCTTAATTTCGTATTCGCCGACATTCTTCGCATTAACCGATGTGCTGTCAATTACAGCTGTGCTGACCTTATCAGAAGGTCCGTTTAAAACATCCGAAGGACTTATTTTAAAATCGCTTCCGTCCGCTTCGTATTCAATCTTTGATGTTTTTAATGAAACTTTATTATTATTCTTATTATTCTTATCTAGTTTATTAACTATAATTAATATTATTCCAAGTATTATAACCGTGAGAACAAGTACAAGAAGCACAAGTCCCGTTGTAGTATTTTTTCTTTTTTTCTTTTTTCTTACATTATTTTCTGCCATAACCTCTTCCTTATCCCGACTAAGTAATTGTCGTATTATTCTTACTTTTTTATATGTTGCATAAACTTCAACTGCTCATGTCATTCTATAGTATCACATTTAGTATATTTATTGTCAACTAAATTATAATTGTTTCAATAAAAGAACAACCTATGATAACTATAAATGCGGGAATATATTTGATATTTTTCTTTTTCATACATATTAAATATATTGCCGTTCCAAAAAAAATATCATGTAAACTCATATACAGCAAAAGCCTGAAAGCCATTCTTATATCAGATGACAACACGCATACCGCAATAACCAATGACAGCCCGAAACCCCACATTGCCGATATAATATATTTTAAATAACTGCGATACATCGACCTGCAGGCAATAGCAATTATTGTTATATTTCTCAGATTTTTAAGAAAAACACGTTCAAAAATATGTATATAATCAAAATATTTTTTTATATCCTTGATGTTATTTTTTAATAATGTGTGCCATTCCCTTATCTGTGTATTGGCAGGATAAATGCAAAAAATCACTCCTGCCATAACAGCAACAAGAAAAATATAAATGACTGTCCTGAATTTATAAAATAAGCCTCTTTCCATAGCATATACTATGAAAAAAGGCTTTAAATTATGCTTTTATATACTTATCTTTGTATGCAAGTATGGCAGCTATTGTTTTACCGTCCTGTATCCGACCGCTATATATCATGCCTGCAAGCTCATCAATATCATGTATTTCTACATTGATAAACTCGTTAGGATCAGGATTGCTTTTTGTGTGGACGAGATTAGTCGCAACAAACACATCAAAAGTCTCTCCAAATACTGCAACTGTTGTTGAAATTGTAAACAGTTTTTCAAGACAGTCTGAATGATATCCCGTCTCTTCCTCTAATTCCCTTGCCGCACATACTATGGATTCTTCATCAGGTGAATCCTTACATCCTGCAGGAATTTCAAGAACTTCCTTATCAAGGGCATTTCTGTATTGCCTTACAAGAATTATCCTGCCATCAGGTAATACCGGAATAACAGCTGCCGCTCCTTTTTTATGAAGAACGGTATCCCATACCTCCGTATTGCCGTTTTTAAATTTCATTGTATCGGCATACACATCAACAACAGCACCCGCATACTTTAATTCCCTTTTGATTCTCTGCATATCTGCCATATTATTTAAGCCCTGTACATTTTTCGTAACATTTATCGGTAGCTGCTATAATGGAATGTCTGAATCCATTCTCTTCAAGAGCCGCAACTCCGGCAATAGTTGTTCCTGCCGGTGAACATACCCTGTCTTTTAATACTGCAGGATGTTCCTTGGTGGTAAGAACCATATCCGCCGCACCTTTGACGGTCATTGCCGCAAATTCAATGGCATCGTTCCTTGACATCCCGTATTTAACGGCACTGTCTGCCAAAGCTTCAATAAACATATATACATAGGCAGGTGAACTTCCCGATACGCAGGTCACCGTATTGAGTAATTTCTCGTCAACTATTCTGAATTTGCCAAATGAGCTGAAGAACTGTGCGATAACATCCATTTCTTCAAGGTCAAATTCCTTTGGATTATAGGATACGCCTGTCATTCCTTCACCGATTAAAGCCGGTGTGTTAGGCATGCATCTTACAATTCTTACCTGTGCACTGAATTTGTTCTGTATGTAGTCTGTTGTTATACCCGGTGCAAGGGATATTATTATCTTCTCAGCGGTAACAACATTATTAATACTTCTTATAACTTCATCATAGCATTGTGGTTTCACAGCGAGAATTATATATTTTACACTGTTGGCAAGCTCTATATTAGTCTCTGCCACCGCAACACCTGTCTCTTTTGCCACATTATTTCTAAGCATTTCAGACGCATCCGTTATCATTACCTGATTAGGATTATACACTCTCAAAACACCATTTAACATAGCTTTACCCATATTGCCAACGCCAATAAAACCAAATGTATTCATAAAATTACCTCTTATCTTTCTGAAAGAATCTTACGGACTGTAACAAGTTTTACACAAAGTGTAAATAATTCCGCTGCCTGCTTTAATTCATCCAGTGTAGGATATGAAGGTGCGATTCTTATGACGGAATCCTTAGGGTCTTTTCCGTAAGGGAATGGAGCTCCGGCACCTGTTAAAACAACGCCTGCTTCCTTGCACTTTGCAACAACTTCTTTAGCACAGCCTTCATTAGTCTCAAATGAGATAAAATATCCGCCCATAGGCTTTGTCCATGAACCTGCGCCCGTTCCGTTTATTTCTTTATCGAATATCTCAAGTACTGTATCAAATTTAGGTCTTAAAAATTTCGCATGTTTTCTCATGTGTGCCTTGATTCCGTCAATATCTTTGAAAAACAATACATGTCTGTACTGATTAATCTTATCGTAACTTATTGTCTGTATTGTAAGTCTCTTCCGAATCCATTCAAGATTAGCCTTTGAAGATACAAGTGCAGATATTCCACCACCTGCAAAACTCACTTTGGATGTTGAACAGAATTCATATACCAGGTCAGGGTTACCGGCCTTGGCACATTCTGAAAGAATCTCAGGAATCTCAATACTTTCATCGTAAATATAGTGAAGTGCATACGCATTATCCCAATATATTCTGAAATCCTTTGCAGCAGGCTTTAACGCTGCAAAACGCTTAACCGTCTCGTCTGAGTATACAACGCCCTGTGGATTAGAATACTTAGGAACACACCAGATGCCTTTAATGCTTGAGTCGGATGACACAAGTTTTTCAACCATATCCATGTCAGGTCCATTCTCTGTCATAGGTATATTAATCATTTCAATTCCAAGGAGCTCTGTTATTTTAAAATGTCTGTCATAACCCGGAACAGGGCAAAGGAATTTTACCGGATTTTTTAATTTGCACCATGGTGTTGAACCCATTACTCCGAAAAGCATTGAATTAGCCACGCAGTCATACATGACATTAAGGCTTGCATTACCGCATACAAATACATTTTCCGCAGGTACACCTAAAAAGTCACCCATTAATTTTCTTGCTTCCTCGATTCCTTCAAGCACGCCGTAATTTCTGCAGTCAACACCTGACTCTGTTACAAGGCTTGTTTTTGATGTTATAACGTCAAGCATACCGTTAGTCAAATCAAGCTGTGCAGGTGATGGCTTACCTCTTGACATATCAAGCTTAAGGTTCAGCGATTTATATTCATCATACTGCTTGCTAAGCTCTGCTTCCAATTTCTTAAGTTCTTCTGTTGACATTTCAACGTAATTCATTAGTTCTACCTCCGAAATATATAATTATGCAAATACCAGAAAGGCAATTACTGCTAATCCCAGTACAATTCTGTAAATTCCAAATGGTTTGAAATCATGTTTTTTGATAAATGACATAAGGAATCTGATTACAATTATGGATACGGCAAAAGAAACAACCATACCTACAAAAAGGTATATTGCTTCCGGTCCCGAAAATCCGCCGCCTTCCTTAAGAAAACTAAATATCTTAAGAAGACTTGCACCGAACATTGTAGGTATTCCAAGGAAAAATGTAAATTCTGCTGCTTCTGTCCTTGCCGTTCCGATAAGCATCGCACCGATTATCGTTACTCCGGATCTTGAAGTTCCGGGAATCAATGCAAGTACCTGAAAGAGGCCTATAATAAGTGCCGTCCTGAATGTAATTTCTTTAAGACTTGTAATCTTAAATTCTTTATTTTTGTTAATATTCTCAACTACGATAAAAACGATACCATATATGATAAGAGTTGCCGCAACAATATATGGGCTTGTCATTATGGCATCAATCTTATCCTCAAAAATTAAACCGATAACCGCTGACGGAATACAGGCAACTATGATTTTGAGCCACAACCATAACTTATCCTTATCCCAGCAAAGCTTAGCCGTCCCGTTATTCTTACTTACAGGCCAGAGTTTCTTAAAATATATTACTACAACGGCAAGAATGGCACCAAGCTGGATAACAACATTAAACATATTGATAAATTCCTGGCCTGATTTAAGATTAAGAAACTGCCCGAATAGAATAAGATGTCCTGTGCTGCTGACAGGAAGCCACTCCGTGATTCCCTCAACAATACCCAGGACAACTATTTTCACAAGTTCCGTTAAAGACATTACTTTGTCTCATTGTCAGCTACATCACCAACAATCTTAACTTTTCCTTTATATAATTCTTCAACAGCTATAGATAATGGTTTCTTGCCTTTACCATTTACATAAGGCTGTGCACCGGCGATTAACTGTCTTGCTCTCTTTGATGTAGCAATTACAAGGGAATACCTGCTCTGGATTGCAGGCTGCTCTCCCGGTTCCACATCCTTGTTAATTACATTCATTAATTCAGTATACGATGGATGAATCATTCTACAATATCTCCTTTACTTGACTGCTATACAGTATGTTTAGATAATTCTTTTCTTATATCTTCTATTACAGATATTTTTTCACTTGTTCTATTATGCTCACTTTTTATGATTCTGTCAACTGTTTCAACACAATCTTCCAGAATATCATTTACAACAATGTAGTCATAAGCTTCCACGCCTTTGGCTTCTTCAGCCGCACGGTTAAGTCTCTTTTCAATGACATCTTCCGTCTCTGTTCCTCTTCCTGTAAGTCTGTCTTTAAGTGTTTTTGCATCCTTTGTTGTTATAAAAATAAGAACTGCTGACGGAAACTTCTCTTTTATCTTTAAGGCGCCCTGTATTTCAATTTCAAGGAGAACATCTTTGCCTTCACTAATCTTTTCTTCCACAAACGCTTTAGGAGTTCCGTAATAATTTCCTACATAACACGCATATTCAACAAAAGCGTCTTCTTTTATCATATTCTCAAATTCTTCCCTGGTCTTAAAAAAATAAGAAACTCCGTCTGTCTCGCCCGGTCTCATTCCTCTTGTTGTTGCCGATACAGAAAGGGCATATCCTTCTTTTTCCGATATCAGCCTGTTCATAACGGTGCCTTTTCCCGCACCTGAAAAACCTGACACAACAATCAAATTTCCTTTATTCATAGATGTACCTCGCATTTCTATTCAATATTCTGTATCTGTTCCCTGACTTTTTCTATTTCTGTCTTAAGACTTATGGCATTGTCGGATATGGCAAGGTCATTAGCCTTTGAAAGTATGGTATTGGCCTCACGGTTCATTTCCTGCGCAATAAAATCAAGCTTACGTCCTACGTTACCGCCCTCAATAAGGGTATCTCTTGTGCTTTCGATGTGACTTCTTAATCTTACCGTCTCTTCGTCCACACAAATCTTATCCGCAAAAATCGTTACTTCCGTAGCAATCCTGTTCTCATCAAGTGATGCATCATTAAGTACTTCATGAATCTTATCAATAAGCTTCTTTCTGTATTCCGTTACAACCTCAGGGCTTCTTTTTTCAATATCATCAACAAGTCCCAACATATAATCAAGCTTGCCTAACATATCATTTTTAAGATTCTCGCCCTCGGTTATTCTGGTAGCAACAAACTGCTCGCACGCCTGTGTCAATGCCTCTTTAAGGATAATCCAGATTTCTTCTTCGTCATCACTTTGGTCTTCCATTGTGATAACTTCCGGATATCTTGATATGGAGGATGCTTTCACATCATTATCAATTTCAAACTGTTCCGATATCTTTTTTAATATATCCATATACGAAGCAGCAAGGGTTTCATTATATTTTAGGTTATATTGATTCTCGGTATAGTCTTCATATGATATAAAAATATCAACCTTGCCCCTGTTTATATATTTCTTAAGTTCTGTTCTTATTCCTGCTTCATAGAAATTAAGTTTCTTAGGCATCTTGATTGACGGTTCAAAATATCTGTGATTAACGGATTTCATCTCAATCGTAATCTTTCTGTCTCCGTCAGAAGCCTCTCCTCTCCCGAATCCGGTCATGCTTTTTATCATAAGTCTGCAACCTTTCTTTATTTATGACATATTGAAATTATATTACCAAAAACCGCATTTCAATTCAAGTGCGGGGTTCAAAAATAAAGCCTGTGTCTGACATATTTTCGATAAAAATATTCTACGAAATATCTCATAAATGTGCTATACTTATCCAAGAAATTTTTTGAGGTAAAAGAAATGGCATTTGATGGAATTACTATAAGAAGTCTTATTTTTGAATTAAATAATAAAATATTAAATGGCAGGATTGATAAGATTGCCCAGCCTGAAAAGGACGAACTCCTTCTTACAATCAAGACGCCCTCCGGTCAGCAAAGACTCATGCTGTCCGTGAATGCAAGTCTGCCACTGGCTTATCTTGTAAGCAGCAATAAGCCCTCTCCCCTCACTGCACCTAACTTCTGTATGCTTTTAAGAAAGCATATCAATAACGGACGTATTACGAAGATTTCCCAGCCTGGTTTAGAGCGTATAATTGATTTTAAAATTGAGCATCTTAACGAGCTTGGCGATATGTGCACAAAACACCTTATGGTGGAGCTTATGGGAAAACACAGTAATATCATATTTATTGACGATAACAACAAAATCATTGACAGTATCAAGCGTATAAATGCCAGCGTAAGTTCGGTAAGGGAAGTTCTTCCGGGTTTTGACTATTTTATTCCGAATACAACGGATAAAGCCGATGTCCTTGCCATGTCGGAACCTGAAATCACAGAGGCAATAAAGGATAAGGCACTTCCTGTTTCAAAAATACTTTATCAGAGCTTTACAGGTATAAGTCCACAGGTTAATAACGAAATATGCGATATATCAGGGGTGGAAGCAAGAAAATCCGTCACCGGGCTTTCCAATAACGAACTTACACACTTTGTAAGAACCTTTTATAACATTCTTGATACCGTAAAAAGCAATGATTTTAACCCTGTAATAATTACAACCGGCGAAGATAAAATATACGATGTTATAAATTACGGCACTTCTGCCTGTGATACCGTAAAATATGACTCCGTAAGCCGTATGCTTGAGGATTACTACAAGGATAAAAATATCTCCGACCGTATCAGGCAACGTTCTGCCGATTTAAGACAGATTGTGTCCACGGCACTTGTAAGAAATTATAAAAAATATGATTTGCAGCAGAAACAGCTTGACGATACATCAAAAAGGGAAACTTACAGAATATACGGCGAACTTCTCAATGTTTACGGATATGAGATACCCAAAGATGCCAAATCCTGTGAGGTTCTTAATTATTATACCAATGAAAATATCACCATTCCTCTTGACCCACAGCTTTCGGCACTTGAAAACAGTAAAAAATATTTTGCAAAATACAATAAGTTAAAACGTACCTATGAAGCCCTTTCCGAGCTTGTTCTGTCGACAAAAGCGGAAATAGACCACCTTGAATCAATTAACACCGCCCTTGATATTGCGGTAAGTTATGAGGACCTTGGTCAAATCAGGGAAGAACTTATTGAATATGGCTTTATCAAGAAGAACTTGTCAAAAAAAGGGAAAGAAAAGAAAGTTAAATGTGTTCCGTTCCACTATATATCTTCGGACGGTTTTGATATATATGTAGGCAAAAACAATATCCAGAATGAGGAACTGACTTTTAAATTTGCAACAGGTAATGACTGGTGGTTCCACGCCAAAAATATGCCCGGTTCCCATGTAATTGTCAAGTGTGATAAAAAAGAACTTCCCGACAAGACTTATGAAGAGGCTGCTGCCCTTGCCGCTTACTACTCAAAAGGAAGAACTTATGAAAAAGTCGAGGTCGATTACGTTGAGAGAAAACAGCTTAAAAAAGTTACCGGTGGTGCTCCGGGCTTCGTAATCTACCATACAAATTATTCAATGAATATACGTCCGGATATCAGCAAAATAAAGGAAGTAAAGTAAGGGGCATTTCTCCACAATTTTTAACTAGCATTTTTTAGGTGGTATACAATAGAGCATTCCACATATCATTGTAATAAAGGGAATAAATGCCGCCAAAGCTATTCCCTTTATATTTAAAGAATGTTCAATTAACATCTTGATCTAAAAATCTCACCCTTTGACACATTGCTCACTTTTATCATAACAAAGCCTCCTGTTCTTTATATTTGGTATATTTACAATGGTCTGTTGTTTTGTTTGCTATAGCTATAATCTTTTTCATAATCCTCAATCCTTTGACTATAGTATAAGAAAAACGAGACCTCATATGAAGTCTCGTTTTGCTGTTCAATATATACTATCTATTTGGTTTTAACTTTATTCATACATTCTCTATTAAATATCTAATGTCTTTTTCAGAATCCTTTTTTCTGTTTTATCATAACCTCCTATGTTGATTTCGTTATAATAATAACTTATATGTAGTTTGTCCATATATTCCTTATCCTTCATATAATCATCATATAATTTATCTGCCCGATTCGCAATTATTCCATCAAGTTCCGGGCCATAGGGATCAACTCTTCTTGAAATGCCGTCACGATATATTATTTTAGTAACTGTATTGCTTTCTATATCAACATATAATTCGCATAATTTAGTATATCCTACTTCACCTCTTTCATAAACTTTGGACATAGATATTATCGCCTGACTGTCTTTGTCTTTGAAAAATTTATATTCGGCGTGTACAAGCAATAAATCTTTTGCATACTTATTGCAAACATTTTTCAGTTCTTCCTTACATTGTACCAAATCGCATATGCTGTTATCTAATTTTATTGATACTTCTTCTGTTTTTTCTTCATATGGTGCCCAGTCTTCATCTGAACATCCCGATAAAATCATGCAACTCAAAATAACCAAAAATACAATCAATGTTATTATTTTTCTACCATTCAATTTATGTCTCATAAATAACTCTGCCACCTAACTTCTCGTATTATATTTATTAAATATGCAATAGCAATTATATGTTTCCTTACCATATCTGCTTGCGCCGCTTCCACGTCCATTATACCTTGACAACATTTTTATAATATCATTATAAGAATAATTCCAATAATCATTCGTTAATTTTTCTTCTTTAGCTCCCCACATTAACACCAATGCAACCATTTCTATATTGAACTCATTTTCGTCCTTTAATTTATACCATATATATTCTCTATCATGCCAATCAGTATAATCATAATTATCACTTTTATAATACCAATTCAATGTCTTTATGGCTGTTTCTGTTAATATTTGACCATATCCCACGCTTGAATCCTCTCTATATGGAACCGGCATATCCGGATATCCCATAATCAATTGTTGATACCACGAACTATTATTATACAATTCAACCAGGTATAAATAGGCAAACTGCTGTGCAACCAATGAATCAGCTATGTCATCCATTACATCATAACAACGAAGTTCCCTTAAGAGAATAGACTGCACAGCTGCCTTTGGAAGTAAATACTTATTACAAATCTCTGTAATAAATTCGTCATTTTCATAAATTATGTCAATACAGTCCATAGTAGAATAATAACCTATGTTCTTATGCTGCATTATCCAATTAAAATCTTTATTTATCTGAGTTTCTATTTCTTCATAAAGTTCACTTTTATTTTCTTCTGTAAGTCTTTTATTATAACCAAATATTAATTTTAATGGATCATCTTTATCACTAATCCCATCACCATCTGTATCTTTCATATTTGGATTACTTTTCATGTCAAAAATATATGCTGCCACTTCTGAAGATACATCAAATTTATTAAATATAGTATTTATCCAAAATGTCGGAATAACATCTATCTCCTCTCCGTCAAGTAACCCATCACCATCTGTATCTGGGTTAAATGGATCCGTATAAATAATCGTACCATTCGATAATCTCATCCCTGATATTTCAAAAACATCCGGTATTCCATCTTTATCACTATCAGCACTATCAATTTTTTGGTCTATCATAATTTCACTATATATATTAATTAATTCATCCGCAGTAACTGCTTTAAAATATTTTCCACCCGTCCGTTCTGCTACATTTTTTAACAATTCGTTGTTATTCTGTCCTCCAATATATACCGTATTTATTTTAATATTATTCTCAATAGCCAAATCAATCACTGAACTACTTAATTCCGATTCACCGTCACTAACAAGTAATATTCTTTTTTCCGAATCATTCCTTGTATTGGTTAATATTCTAATTGATTCCTTTATAGCATTATTAAAGTTCGTTCCACCATTAGAATATATTTTATCTATGGCATTCATAAGAACACATTCTGAATTTGTCAATTCACAAACAGTATTGGCCTCTGATGTAAATAGCACAATTCCTGTTCGATCATCATTTCCTTGAGCTTTAACATAATTTTTTGATGCTAACTTTCTATAGCATGTCGTTATCTGATAACTGGACCCCGGATACAACGTATTTTTAACTGAATACTCAAAATCCGGATCATTTGTCCTCATGCTTCCAGAACAATCAATTAATATAACTGTATCAAAAACTATATTATTGCTATTAGGATATTTAATTTCCTTGTTCCATGCCTCGAACCATTCCTCTTTATCAACAACCATATATTTACTAAAATGATTTACCTCTGTTGAAACGCTCATATTAATCTCATCATAATGCGTTTCTTGTTCCACGAATCTATTATTTTTCTCATCATACCATAATATTATTAACTTTTTTAACATTTCAGCAGAATATGATTCATTCATAAAAAAAGTAATCTTTGCATTATCAAACTTTGAACTACTATTTATATCAATAGGAACTCCAACCAATCCAACTGTGTCTGATATATATTTATCTTTTCCATATAAATCCTCAATATCTGTTGTGCTATTAATATATCCTGTACCCTTAAATTCAACTGATACTTTTGAAATATCTTTTCTGTCCTCATTGGATATATCAATTTCTAAATTTTGAAATATTTTTTCATCACAATCCAAAATACCATTATCATCTGTATCCTTTAATAATGGACTAAATTTTAATTTTATCTCATCTCCGTCATTTAATGTATCACCATCTGTATCACTGTTGTTAGGATTTGTAAAATAAATATTTATTTCATCTCCATCGGATAAGCCGTCACCATCACTATCAGCAATATTAGGATTCGTACCTAATTCTATTTCTATCCCATTTTTTAGTCCATCGTTATCATTATCAACTTCAAAATCCGACACTCCCTTAACTAAAGAATCGTACGCAAGCGGATTACTTCTTACAATGTATATTTCCTGAAAATCTGTTAATCCATCCGCATCTGTATCTACATCATATCTGTTTAAGCCATATATCTCTTCATAATAATCTGATAAGCCATCACCATCACTATCAATATCCATATCAATTTTGTATTCTGTTTCTATCAAATAGCCATTATCATCCCAATTACTTATTCTGACGCAATTTATTCCTTTAACATAATCATCATAACTTAATACTACTGAGTAATTCCATAATGTGGAACTATTGCCTCTCCAAAAACGTAATTCTGTTGAGCCTTCGTCTTCAAAACCTATAACATATGCATATATATTTTCTTTAACTTTCATATCAACTTTCTTTGGATTATATTGTGATTTATCTGATTTGGAGAGATTAATATCCTGTCCATTATTCTCTTTTTTAGATGAATCTGTAAAGTTAATATACAATGATGCATTACTATCCTTCCATGCTACAAAATGTGTCAAATCCAAATATACGACGTCCCCTGCATGAAAATATTCTTCTTCATTACTACTTTCTATCAGCTCCCAATGACCATATTCTCCACCATCAGCGAAATAAACATTATTATCATCTCGTCCTCCCGCACTCCATGAATTCCATTGGGTGTTACAATCAGGACTTAATCGATTAAACGTAACGTTATACGTTGTATCAGGAACCTGAACACTCCATACATTACTATCCTCCTTCGTCATTATGTAATGAATATGTCCCGACGTATTATCGACCAATTCCATTACTGCATTATCATTACCTAACCACTGTTCAGCAGTATTGTCTTTCAAATAAATCTTAGTATAGTTTGTTTTTGCCCAAATCACTTGCAAAAAACTTTCTAATCTCATACTTGTTCCTAATACTACGAGCATCAATACGAGTGAAATCACTCTTTTAATCTTTTTGTTTTTTAATATTTTTCCCATATATTCTCCTCCTAAATATGTTATTAATTTTTTACAAACTAAGTTTGCTACTAACAATTTTAGCATTACGCATAATGAAATGTCAAATATTATATTTTTATCATATTATTCACGCAACTTTATTATTTTTTTATTAAAAAATCAGATATTTTTATTATTTCTTGAACATCACATATTATTTTAAATATATCAATTGACATACCCTGTTTTCATTTTCCTATTAAAGATGTGGCTATAAAAATATAAATTTATTCATATAGCAAAAAAAGAACAGGATGTCCACTAATGTGAACACCCCGTTCATTTTAAGAATCATTTTCAATTTCTTAATAGCATATTCTAAAGTGAATCATACAATTCCTGATATTTAAGTGCTGAGGTCTTCCATGAATAATCTGTCAGCATGCCTCTGTCAACAATCTTATTCCATTCTCTCTTATTGTTGTAGTATACAGACTTCGCATAATTCACGGTGTCAAGCATCTCGTGTGCATTGTAATTCCTAAATGAGAAGCCTGTTCCTGTTGATTCATACTGGTTATATGGCTCTACTGTATCTCTTAATCCGCCTGTTTCCCTGACAATAGGAACCGTTCCGTATCTTAATGCCATCAACTGGCTGAGTCCGCATGGCTCAAACAAAGAAGGCATAAGGTATGCATCACATGCCGCATATATCTTATGTGACATTTCCTCAGAATAATATATATTGGCAGAAACCCTGTTGTTGTACTTCCAGTCAAAATGGCGGAACATATTCTCATAACGTTCCTCACCTGTTCCGAGAATAACAAGCTGTATATCTTCTGCACAAAGCTCATCCATAACATAAGCGATAAGGTCAAACCCTTTCTGGTCTGTAAGTCTTGATACAATACCAACCATGAATTTCTTAGGGTTGACTTCAAGTCCGAGTTCCTGCTGCAAATCCATCTTATTCTTATATTTTTCCTTACGGAATGTTATCTGATTGTAGTTGTGTGGTATCCTTGTATCTGTCTCCGGATTATATTCATCATAATCAATTCCGTTTACAATACCCCATAAATCATTGCTTCTGGCTCTCATGAGGCCATCAAGCTTCTCACCATAGAACGGCGTCTTGATTTCCTCGGCATAGCTTCTGCTTACCGTGGTTATCTTATCGGCATATACAATACCCCCCTTAAGGAAGTTGGCATCCTTATAAGCCTCAAGCTTGTCCGGTGTAAAATAAGAATCCGGCAGTCCAGTTACGTCCTTAATAGTCTTCATATCGTAGATACCCTGAAACTTAAGGTTATGTATCGTCATTATTGACTTCATATCCCTGTAAAATTCGCCCTCATGGAATCTTTCCTTAAGGTATACAGGAATGATACCTGTCTGCCAGTCATGGCAATGAACTATGTCAGGCTTAAATCCTGTCAATGGTATTGCCGAAAGAGATGCCTTACAGAAGAATCCGAATTTTTCAATATCCTGATGAATATAGCCGTATGGCTTATATCCGTTAAAATAAAATTCGTTATCAATAAAATAGAAATGAACGCCTTCATATTCCATTTCAAAAAGCCCCACATACTGGCTTCTCCATGCCAGATCTACATAGAAATTAGCTATATATTTCATCATATCTTTATATTTCTCAGGAATACATCGATACTTAGGAATCATAACTCTTACATCATATTTAGTTTTATCAAAATACTTAGGCAGGCTTCCAACTACATCTGCAAGTCCACCTGTTTTTATAAATGGTGCTGCTTCAGAAGCAATAAATAATATGTTCTTCATAATACCCTCCGTAACACTTTACTCGTAAGAATATTATACCATATGTACCATTTATTTTAAATGATTTTTTATCTTATTTTATATTCCAGACGAATCCTATCAGCTATTAATGCAATAAATTCAGAATTGGTAGGTTTGCCCTTTCCATTGCTGACTGTATAGCCAAAAAGCTCGTCTATCATATCCACCCTTCCACGACTGAATGCTACTTCTATGGCATGTCTTATTGCCCGCTCAACCCTGCTTGATGTAGTCTGATATTTTTTTGCAATACTTGGATACAATACCTTTGTTATGCAATTAAGCATATCCATATCTTTGACAGACATCATAATCGCGTCCCTTAAATACTGATAACCTTTTATATGTGCCGGTATTCCAATATCATGAATAATCCCGGTTATATCACTTTCAAGATTAACTTCCCTGTCCATCTCTCTCGCTTCATTGTTATGTATGGAGGTTTTCCTGCCCATATTATTCTTAATACATTTCATTCTGTTAATCAGTGTATTATTGTCAAACGGCTTCATTATATAGTAATTTGCTCCCAGATTAAAAGCATCCTCTGTCATGCCCTCCTGACCTACTGCTGAAATAACAATAAAGGCAGGCTTCTTCTTAATATTTCTGTCACCGTTAACCTTTTCCATTACCGTAAGTCCATCAATTTTTGGCATAATTAAATCTAACAGCACAACATCAGGCTCTTTCTCTCTGATTATTCCTAAAAGCTGTTCTCCATCTTTGGCTCTGCCAACATTTTCAAAAGTCTTATCTGTTGCTATGACATCACTTATCAGATTAAGCATCCTTTCATTATCATCAGCAACTGCACATGTTATCTTTCCCATAAGCATCCCCCAAAATAAAATTTTGTTCTGATTATAATTCTCATTAACCGTCTATTTCAATTCATTTTCGTCGCAATATATTACATTATTTGACATCATTTGACACATATTAGTTATTCTTATTGTTGTTTAATAAAAAAACAAAGAGACCCTCACAAGGTCTCTCTGTAATTTAATCAGTTACTTCATCTCCGTTACCGGCTTTATCAGTCTTTTCAACATAATTTTCATTCTTAACAAATTTGTCATCTGTATCATCAAATGGAGTTATATCAATATATTCATCGTTACCTATATATTCGCTGACTACAGTATACATAGACGTGGATGTAATTCCAAATGTACTGAAAAAAGCCAGTCCTATAACTACTGCACAATACTTTGCTACGTCATGAGGAATCACTTTCATTGCCGTAAGTGCAGCAATTATAATGCCGATAGCTCCTATTCCAAGTGAACAATAATTAATCTTGTTAGATGGCTCAATATCCATAACAGCCCATCCCTTGGAATCAAGCTTATCAATGTATTCCTGCAAGTCTCTTTCTTTAACTTCAACAACTAAATGTCTGCTCATTACTATGTCCCTCCATATGCACATAATTTACAATAAATATGTTATAATTCTATCATATTGATCCAATAATATCAATAATGATTATTTTCTCACAATCTTACCCTGATACAATTTCTTAGGCATCATATTAACCCTGAACGTCTTCTGTACCGCCTTAATCCTTGGAATATCATTTTCTGTAATAACAGAAGCACACACAGCTTTACTGCCATCTCTTCCGCACCTTCCGGCTCTATGGAGATAATCCACAGGCTTATCCGGAAGTCCTATGTTAATAACAGTATCAACATTATCAAAATGAAGTCCTCTTGCTGCCATATCGGAACATATAAGGTAACTTACTTTGCCACTTCTGAAATCATCTGTAATCTGTCTCCTTTTATTCTTGTCCAATTTGCCATGTAATGATTTCACATTGTAATGATGGAATTCCATCTTCTGTGTTATCTCTTCTATATCATACTTGGAGTTGGAGAAAATAAGACAATGCTTAGTATCAAGTGCCTTAATAACCTTTCTTACTGTCTCAATAAGCTCTCTCTTCTCAACCGTAAAATAATAATGTTCGATATTAGTTGGAATTGTAATCTTATCTCCGGTTGTTATATTAACATAATCAGCTCCAATCTGTCCTGCTAATGTTCTCGTATTGTCTGTAACCGATGCAGAAAACAACATAACCTGTATATCTCTCATAAAGCATTTTCTAAGTGCAGTTATTCCATCAATATTGTCCTTATTAAGTATCTTATCAGCTTCATCTATAATAAGCGTCTTAACCTGATGAGCTGCCAGTTTTCTATCCTCCTTAATAAGTTCATATATTCTCTGATATGTGCCTACAACAATATTAGGCTTACTCTTAAGCGTCTGTAACTGTCTCTGCTTATTAACACCGGAAAACAATGCCGCCGCAGTAATAGGTATCCCGGAATTATTGGAAAGCTGGTTAATCTGACTGCAAATCTGTATACATAATTCCTTTGATGGAGTTATCACAACAGCATATAATTCCTTATTATCAATATTCTTCATTATAACCGGTAATAAAAAAGCAAGTGTCTTGCCCGTTCCGGTTCCTGAACATGCAATAATATTCTTTCCTTCCAATGCAGGTTTAAAACAGTCCTCTTGTATTCCGGTCATCTTAGTTATTCCCTGTTTATTAAGTCCTTTGACAAGTCTGTTGTCCAAATCCATTAAATGTCTGCCACTCAAAATGTGTGTAAATATACGCACATCGAGATAATATAGGTTCTCACGAACTCTACTTACTGCTTCATCGTGTATGCTTTTGATTGACCGAAATCATATCTACTTGCAGGTTCTTGTACACTCCGCAGTCGTTAATTCCCGAATAAGCCTTCGGTACATACTTACGTTTGCGTTTGACTATGCAACTTCGTAAGTTATAGCATCTCTCAAATTAAGTGCAGCATTAAAGTCCCTATCTTCAACATAACCGCATTCGCATCTGTAAATTCTATCCGAAAGTTTTAAATCTCTCTTGATGCGACCACAACGGTGACATATTTTTGAAGATGGATACCATCTGGCTACTACTCTTAACTCAATACCGTTTTCATTACATTTAGACTGAACTTTTGCTCTAAACTCATAAAACTTCTGTGATGCAACGGCTTTTGAGAGATGTCGGTTCTTCATCATTCCTTTTACATTTAAGTCCTCAATCGTTATATAAGATGGTTTGGTTTTTACTATCTCAGCAATTGTCTTGTTAATGTAATCCGTACGGACATTATCTATCTTATGATGAAGTTTTTGTACCTTGAGCTTTTGTTTCTGTATATTTGCTCTTTGAGTGACTTCTCCTTTCTTTAAGTTTTCATACTTTCGAGAGAGACACCTTTGTTCTCGAATAAGTTGCTTTTCAAGTTTCTTTAATCTTGCAGATTTGTTAATGTTCTTATACGTTTTACCATTGGAAACAATAGCAAAATCCTTTAAACCAAGGTCAATACCAATTCCATCGTTAGAGTTATTAGCAATCTGGGCATCAGGGATTTCCACAAGAACGGAAACATAAAATTTGTCAACTTTGATTGAAACTGAACCACTTTTGATTATATATCCATCTTTGGTTGTTGGAATGTATCCTTTTTCTTTGATACGTACCCAACCTAAAGTTGGAATATTGATACGATGCCTTTCGCAAAAACAGTCCTTTGGATTATTCTTAACGAAGTACATCTTCACATCAGATTTACCTTTCTTTTTGTAATTAGGAAAAGCACTCTGATGTTTGAAAAATCTTGTAAAAGCAGTACAACCACATTCGATTGAATGCTTTACAGATTTTGAACTTACTTCCTTAACCCAGGAATATTCTGGATGGTTTGGAAGATACTCATTGTTAAGCCAGACACTAAACGATTTACCACTCATAAACTTTTTGCCATTATCATAAAGTTCTTTATTATGAGTAAGATAAAAGTTATAGATGTACCTACAAGTTCCTATCGTCTTGCGTATCTTGATTTTCTGCTCTTCTGTTGGATTTATTTCCGTCTTGAAGCTCTTTAGCAATTTTCTCATCTCTTTCTATTTGTTTTTTATATATACAAAGTCCATATAACCTACAAGAGAATACATGGAGTATTGAAACAATATCCTGCACGAGTTCTTCTTGAGGCGATAGTTCTTCATTGTTTACTACCACTATGGTTGTATTGAACTTCATACAGAATTTTTCAAACCAATCATAGCCAAATCGGATAAATTTATCCTTATGAGTTACGATAATGGTTTTGATTTTCTGTTCCATTACTTCATCTAATAATTCGTTCCATTTCTCGCGATTATAATTAAGACCACTCCCATAATCTTCAACACATTGGTCTACGATAATACCTTTAGAATTACAAAACTGTCGTAGAAATGACAACTTGACGCGTATCGTCTTCTGTATTTATGCCTTTGAATTGAAGATATTGGTCGTAAGTGTAATAACGCCTATCAGTTGGAGTACGATTTGCTTTTAGAGTTCCTTCTCTATCCCAACGCTGTAACGTTTTGGCAGAAACACCTAGCAATTCAGCAAAATCTTTTGGCTTGTAATTTGTGATATTCGATGTATCATAGTATATCTCCATGAGTATATTTAAACGCATATTATCACATTTGACAACTTATTCAGTTACTTAAAGTTTCCTCCTTGAATTCTATAAAATAATTGATATCATACATATTTTTGTATTATACTATATCCCATAAAAAAACACAAACTCGAGGAATATATGGATTTACAAAAATTATACAGTTATACAAGAAAAGCAATTTATGAATACAATATGATTGAAGACGGTGATAAAATAGCCATAGGAATATCGGGAGGAAAAGACAGCCTTACCCTGCTGTATGCACTTGCAGGATTAAGACGTTTCTACCCGAAAAAATATGAACTTGTAGCAATTACGGTAAAACTTGGTCTTGAAAATATGGATTTTACACCTGTAAAGGAACTATGTGATAAACTTGAAGTTCCTTACTATACAGTTGATACAGAAATATATCAGATAATATTTGAAGCGAGAAAAGAGAGCAATCCTTGCTCATTATGTGCAAAAATGAGGAAAGGTGCATTTAATGAAAAAGCACTGGAGTTAGGATGTAATAAATTCGCCTATGCTCACCATAGGGATGACCTGATTGAAACCTTCTATATGTCATTAATGTATGAAGGACGTATCCATACTTTCTCTCCTGTAACTTATATGGATAAATCAGGGCTTACACTGATACGTCCTCTTATGCTCATTCCGGAATATGCAATAAAATCTTTTTCAAAAAGATATGAGCTTCCCATTGTTAAAAATCAGTGTCCTGCCGATGGTTATACAAAAAGACAATATATAAAAGATATGCTTCATAATCTTTCAAAAGAAAATCCGGGGCTTACAGAACATTCATTTACTGCAATAATCAATGCCAATCTGGAAGACTGGCCAAAAAGGATAGTCAGATAATCCCACCGGGATTATCCGGCACTCAGGTATTACAGTTGTGGCAATAATAAGTGATGAGAAGATTCTGTCCGGTATATATCTTATCGGAATATAAATTATTCATTCTCTTAATCTCTGCGATGTAATCATTCACATCATCATAATATTCATAATCCATATTGGCTTCGGCAATATCCCATAAGGTATCTCCACTCGTTACCGTATAATTCTTATATCTCTTATCGGAATAATCTCTTCCATAACTGTTATTGGCATCAACCCTGACTCTGCTTACAAGTATTATCACAACAACAACTGCTGATATAACTGCCATTGCTGCAATCTTACTGCAGTTCTTTCTTAATTTCTTAATTAAAATGTTCATAATCTTATTCCTCCGTTCCTAAACTATTTAAATAATAATTCATTGCGTGTACAATAAACAGTACACAAACTTGTGTTCGATTCGTTAATATGATATTACATCTCGAACATCCGTTTGTCAATAGTTTTATCGAACATTTTTTCGGAACTTTTGTTTGCATATATTCCGTATGTGTGATATATTGTATTTAATAAATAACAATCGGAGGTATAAGATATGAGTAAAGGACGAATTACTCCTAAGCAGGAGGAGATTCTTAATTTTATCAAACAGCATATTTTATCTAAAAACTATCCGCCATCAGTCAGGGAAATCTGCGAAGCGGTTAATCTGAAATCAACTTCAAGTGTGCATGCACATCTTGCTACGCTTGAGAAGAACGGTTATATATCAAGAGACCAGTCCAAGACCCGTGCCATAGAAATTGTAGATGATGATTTCGGTTTTAACCTGCCTGACAGGGAATTAGTTAATGTTCCCATGATAGGAACCGTCGCAGCCGGTCTTCCACTTCTTGCCGAAGAGAATATAAGGGATTATTTTCCAATACCTGCAGATATGCTTCCCAATACCGAGACATTTCTGCTTCGTGTCAAGGGAGACAGTATGATTAATATGGGAATTTATGATGGTGATGATTTGCTGGTTGCCCGTCAGGATACTGCATCTAACGGGGAAGTAATCGTTGCATTAGTAGATGATTCTGCAACGGTCAAGCGTTTTTACAAAGAAAACAATCATTATCGTCTTCAACCTGAGAACGACAATATGGACCCTATTATCGTTGATGAATGTAAGATTCTTGGAAAAGTAATTGGATTGCTAAGAACCAATATTGTTTAATTTCAAATGTTCTATACAAGAATAAGCGGTATGGCTTCTGTCATACCGCTTATTCTATCTTATATAAATCTTTAATTATCTTTTTAATACAAAGCTATCAACTAACTGATTCATCTGTTCTGCCTGTGCGGATAATTCCTCACTTGTAGCTGAACATTCCTCCGATGCAGCTGAATTAGACTGGACAACTTCTGATATCTGGTCAATTCCTGCCTCTGCTTCCTTCATAGTCGCTACCTGGGTATTGGATGTTTCACTGATTTCCTTGGTTACAACAGCTATTTCATTAATACCATCAACAATGATTCCCATTGAATCCGCTGCACTCTTAACAGCATTATTACCTTCTTCTATTTCATTAAGAGCGCCTTCAATAAGTGCTTTGGTATCAACGGCCGACTGTGCACTCTGGTCTGCAAGAACTCTTATCTGTTCCGCAACAACCGCAAATCCCTTGCCGGCTTCACCGGCTCTTGCAGCTTCTATTGCAGCATTAAGTGAAAGAAGGTTAGTCTGTGAAGCAATATTTTCAATATCAGCTATTATGCTGCTGATTTTTAATGATGTCTCACTTATTCTTTCCATTGCATCCATAAGTGACTTCATGGATGCCTTGCTTTCATCAGCTTTTTCTGCATATTCCTGGGCTTTATTGCTGCTATCCATAAGTGCTTTAGCGGTTTCTGCAACATTTTCGGAAATAGTTGTGATTGTAGCCTGAAGTTCTTCTACGGCTCCTGCCTGTTCTGTAGCACCCTCCGCAAGTTCCTGTGCTGACTGTGCAAGATTTTCCGAACCTGCCGTAACTGACTTTGAAGCTTCCTCAACACTATGCAGGGTATCATTTACCTTGTCATTCATCATCCTCACAGAATCCCTAAGTTCAACAAACTTGCCAACGTATTTTTCTCCGTTTTCGGTATCAACATTGAAATTGCCTTTTGCCATCTCTGACATAATTTCACTTAAATCGGTAATTATGAGATTAAGCGTTGCAGCCATTGACTTGGCTTCCTCTGTCATTAACGATATCTCATCATCATGACTATTAGTTGGAAACTCGCTGTCAAGGTCACCTCTGGCAAATGTCTTAAACCTGTCTACCAATGCATTAACCGGCTCTTCAACTGACTTAGATACCTTATTGCTGATTTTTTTTGATATAATAGAGCTGATTACAATAACCACAAGAACACCTGCGCAAAGTAAATACTTAATTATTGCAAGAATTTTTTCAAGTTTTTCTCCTTTATCAACATTAATATCCATAAGTCTGTTGATTGCACTATAAACATTGTTATACAATGGTTCAATTTCTTTGATATCTCTTTCCTGTGCCTGCTGTGATAAAGAATACGAACCCGACATACCATCACTTAATACGCTGTCGCTTATATCCCAATAGCCCTCAAGTGCAGTAAGAATATCATTATATGCATTCATACTTTCGTCTGTAACCATATATTTTTTAATATCCTCAAGATATCTGTTAAATTCTTCTTTTTTGCTGTCATATAGTTCTTTCTGGGCATTTTTCTGGTTCTTGCTGCTATATGCAACAGCGCCTCTTAACGCACTTCTTGTCTCTGAAAAAGAAACAAATGCCATTCCTATATCACCCTGTGAAAAACCATAATTCTTCATTGCCGACTCATACTTGGAGCTAAATATAAATAATGCTGAATCACATATAAATAATGCTATCATACCAAGAAGAGTAATAACATTGAAGCCTTTCTTAAGTCTTTTATTAATTGACTCTTTCATTTTATCGATCCTGCCTTTCCGAATGCTATATATCCCAGCATCGTCTTATATTAGAGATTATATAAAAGGCACTATGTCATGTCAATACATTTGTGTATCAAAAGTACTATATGTTTTTATCTGTTTCTGTATTCGTTAAGCAGCTGTCTTGCTGTCTTTTTAAATATCGGATGATAAGCATACGGAGCAATTTCACATAAAGGCTCAAGCACAAAAGGTCTGTTGTGCATATCTGCATGAGGAACAATTAACCTGTCCGTATGTATAACCTCTTCTTCATAAAAGATAATATCAAGATCAAGTGTTCTTGGACCCCATTTAATATCCCTTACCCTTCCGGATTCTAATTCTAACTGATTAAGGAAATTCAATAAAAATTCAGGTCTCATATATGTCTCAATGAGTATACATCCGTTAAGAAAGTCATCCTGTTCAACACCGCCGTAGGGCTTTGTCTGCTTTATTGACGAAGTCTTAAGTATTCTTATTGCCTCATTGTCTTCCATTTTTTTGAAAGCATCCTGAATGTATTTCATTCTGTCGCCCACATTGGAGCCGAATGAAATAAATGCCTTACGCCACTGTCTGAACACCTTGACGCTGATATTTTCAAACGGCAGATCAACCGGTGCCTCCGGTTTGCTTATGGTTAAATCAACGCCTTTAACTATTTCACTGAAATTAAGGATTACCGCTGCCAGATTTTCGGCAACCGCCTCAATAAGATTATACTGTGTATCCTGCATAAAATCAGATATAACCTGACAAAGTCCCGCATAATTTACTGTGTTATTAAGATCATCCGTAACACCTGCAATATATGTTTCAAGAAAAACTTTGGCTGTAACAAAAAAATTCTGTCCCTCCGAACGTTCTTCTGCATATACTCCGTGGTTACAGAATACCCTGAGATTGTCAATTACTATTTCGTCCATAAATTCCCTCCGTCATTTTTATTGTTCTATAGTTTTGTTTTACATCATGAACCCTTACAAACATGCATCTGTTCATAACCGCTATAACAGTTGTGACAAGTGTTCCTTCCACTCTCTCATCCTTTGGTAAATCAAGAGTAAGCCCGATAACCGACTTTCTTGATGTTCCAAGGAGCACAGGATATCCGAGCTTACAAAATTCATCAAGATGTCTCAGGCAAAGTATATTGTGTATATATTCTTTGCCAAATCCAACGCCTGGGTCAATTATAATTTTGTCCCTGTCAATTCCTGCATTAAGGGCTATATTCACCGATTCTAGCATCTCCTTGTTGAGGTCTTTGATAAAATCGGAATAGTCAGTGTTGTTTCTATTGTGCATAATACAACAAGGCAGTCCTGAACCGGCAATAACGGCTGCCATATCATCATCATATTTAAGGCCCCATATATCGTTAATAAGGTCCGCGCCTGAAGTAATTGCAGCAGATGCAACTCTGCTCTTATATGTATCCACGGAAACCGGAATATCAAACTCATTCTTAATCTTCTCAATGACGGGACAGACTCTCTCTATTTCTTCTTCGTCACTAATCATCGTATATCCGGGTCTTGTAGATTCCCCGCCTATATCAATGATGTGTGCACCGTCTTCAATCATTTCCTTTGTGTGTAATAAAGCCGCGTCAATATTGTTATATTTTCCGCCGTCGGAAAATGAATCGGGAGTAACATTCAGTATGCCCATTATATGGGTATGTCCGTCATTAAAATCTCTACCGCCTATAATCATTTTTAATTATTTCCTTTATTCTTTTTATATTGGAAAGTGAACCAAATGTAACAACAGAATCCGTACATAGTTCAAGGCATCTTAATACACCGTCTTTCACGTCTTTAAACGGCTCTGCATTAATGTTATACCGTTCTTTTATAATTGAGGCTACATGCTCACAATCAGCCGCCCTTATATTTCCCGGTGTCTCTATGACTATAACATTATCTGCCAGATCCATTATTTCATCAAGTATACCATAAATATCCTTATCTTTAAAGATACCAATTAAAAATGTATGTTTCTTATTACCGAAATAATATCTAAGTGTCTCCGATAATGCCCTTGCTCCGTCGGGATTATGTGCACCGTCAGTTATAACTAACGGATTATTATGGATAATCTCAAATCTGCCCGGCCAATATGTATTTTCAATTCCATCCCTTATATTATCATCGGATATAACATATCCTGAATTTTTTAATACTTTCACCGTCTCTATGGCAGCTGCTGCATTTACTGTCTGGTATATGCCTTTAAGTCCGCATTTAAGATTTTCGTATTCTTCGTAAAAAAATATAAGTTCCGGCTCCTGGCTGCCTGTTTCCGATAATACGGCATCTTTTACCTGTATAAGCGGTGCTTTTTTTAATGCTGCCTCCTGCTCTATTATCTTTGCAACGGCTTCATCACGATTACAGGTAACAACAGGGCAATGATCTTTTATAATCCCCGCCTTATTGAATGCGATTTTTTCTAAAGTATCACCTAAAAAGTCCGTGTGATCCATTGATATTGATGTGATTACACTGCATAAAACTTCTTCAAACACGTTGGTAGCATCCAAAAGTCCGCCCATCCCACACTCAATAATGGCAACATCCACTTTTTTTCTGCTAAAAAAAAGAAAGGCCGATGCAGTTTCTACCTCAAACCTGGTAGGATAAATATTGTTTTCTGCCAGTCTTTCCCTTGCTGCTTTTACTTCCGTAACAACTTCTGAAAAATCCTCGCAGCCGATATTTTTACCGTTAATTCTAATAATTTCCAAGGGTTCCATAACCGCAGGAGAGGAATAACGTCCCGTAGTCAGTCCTGCATTTGTTAAAATTTTATCAATAAACGCACCTGTTGAACCCTTTCCGTTGGTTCCTGCTATATGAATAACCTTAAGATTTTTTTCAGGATTCTTTAATTCTAAAAGGAGTGCCTTTATGGCTGTAAGTCCCGGAACGCTTCCCATTCTGCCCACAGAATCCAGATATTTTTGTACATCACAATAGTCCATTATTTAACTTCTATTTCTTTCCCGTCGCTCCAGATTCTTTCAATATCATAGAAAAGACGTTGTTCTCTGTCAAAAACATGAATAACATAGTCGATATAATCAAGGAGAATCCACTCTCCGTTATTATATCCTTCCACTCTTTCAGGCCTCATGCCATGTTTTTTCAAAAGTTCTTCTTCAACATTGTCTGCGATGGCCCTTACCTGATTATAATTATTTCCGGATGTAACAATAAAATAATCCGATATTGTTGTAATTGCCGAAATATCAAGTATCCTTGTGTTTACACCCTTTTTATCATCTATTGCATTATATATTGTGTTAAGTATTTTATCCATTACACCATCTCCTGTTTATTTTTGTAATATTCAAGAGTCTTTACCGTCATGTCATCGATACTCTTATGTTTCTCTTCAAGATAATCCAGCGTGTCACTTAAAATTTTCAAAACACATCTGTCAATGTCAGTAAAAGCAAGATACCTTATATAATCAAGATTTGCCTGTCTGGTTCTTCCCGGTTCTATATAATCGGCTGTAAAAATAATTTTCTCCAACATACTCATTCCCGGTCTGCCGGTTGTATGGTAAGTAATTGCGTTAAGAATATCCTCATCATCTATTCCATACAATGTTTTTGCATAAAACGCCCCCACTTTACCATGTAAAAGATATGGGCTTTTCTTTTCACATTCTGTAACCGGAATATTGTTTTTTGCACAGACAGCTAACAGTTCTTCATCGGAAAGACACTTTGCGTTGTCATGAAGATACCCAGCTGTCCTTGCCTTATCCACAAATTCCATGTTATCGTTTTCCCTATAACCGCTTTCATAAGAGAATTTCATCGCAAGAGCGGCTGCAGTAAATGCAACGCCCTCCGTATGCACAAAGCGCTTTTCCGTTATGTGTTTTTTTACTTCTGAAATAATTTCATCAAGTTCCATAATACAAACCATTTTCCTTTATATATTCCAAAACTTTTTCGGGAATAATTCCGTCACATCGTTTTCTGTTCCTTATATTTTCCCTTATGCATGTAGAACTGGCATCAAATTTCACCATATCAAGAATATGGCTTACACCACCATACCGGCTGCTGTATTCATCCGCTTTGGCAAGCAGCGCCGCACGGTCTTCCTTATCACGGCATGCACAGGCTATTTCCGCATTATTAAATATTTCCTGCGGATGATACCATCCGTCAAGATTCATAAATGAGTCGGCACCCATTATAAAAACAAGTGCTTCATATTTTTCTTTCAGAATTGAAAGTGTTCTCGCCGTATAAGACCTTCCCTGAAGTTCTTTTTCCAGAAAAGAAATATTGAAATACGGAATATCACTTATGGCAAGTTTTAACATATTCACACGGTGTTCCCAGTCTGAGACAATATTATCTGCCTTATGGGGTGGTATATATGCAGGCATAAAAATAACTTTATCCAGAGAAAGTTCATTATATGCCGTTTCTGCCAGCCTTATATGCCCGTAATGGACAGGGTCAAATGTACCGCCGAAAATGCCTGTTCTTATCATATAGTCTGTTTTTTAGCTGCCTTAGGCAGTTCTATTTTACGGTTCTTTTCATTTTTTGCCTGTTTATATAAAACAATCTTTTTTCCTATAACCTGGACAAGTTCTGACCTTGTTCTTTCAGAAATCATTATTCCGATTTCTTTTGGATCATCTGCACAATTTTGTAAAACACTTATTTTGATAAGTTCTCTCTTTTCCAACGCTTCCGATACCGCCTTTACAAAATCAGGTGTTACGGAACTTTTTCCGCACTGGAAAATAGGTTCAATGGTCATTGCAAGTCCTTTTAAATATGCTCTCTGTTTCGTTGTCATCTAAATGCCTCCCATTTATCTGTAATAATCAAATTCAAGGTCTCCAAGGTAAACTGTGTCACCTTCTTCAATTCCGAGACTTTCAAGCTGTTCAATAATTCCCTGTTCTTTCATAAACTTCTGGAAGAAAGCAAAACCTTTTTCATCATCAAGATTAGTATATCCTAACATTCTGTCCACCCTGTCTCCTTCAATGACAAAGGCATGCTCATCTGCCTTATATACTTCAATCGGTTCCGACTTATCGTACATTTCCTCAGGAAAATATTCCTTCTCATATACAATTGGTTCAGGATCTAATGAATCAAGTATATTTCTAACGGCATAAAGCAGTTCCTTAAGTCCCTTGCCGGTAGCTGCTGAAATAGGGAATACTTTAATACCCTTTGGTTCAAATTCATCTTTAATTTTCTGTACAGGATCTTCATCCCCTGCAAAAATCAAATCGGTCTTATTTGCGGCAATAACCTGAGGTCTCTTAATGAGTTCCGGATTATAAGCCTCAAGTTCTGCATTAATCTTGTTAATATCGTCAATAGGATCCCTGCCTTCAGATGAGGCAGCATCAACCATGTGAATTATAACCTTACAACGTTCAATATGACGTAAAAATTCATGTCCTAATCCGACGCCCTCAGAAGCACCTTCAATAAGACCCGGTATATCTGCTATAACATAACCGTCTGCTCCTTCAAGGTCAACGACTCCCAGATTAGGATTAAGTGTGGTAAAATGATAATTCGCAATCTTAGGTCTTGCATTACTGACCATTGAAAGCAAAGTTGATTTACCTACATTAGGAAAGCCCACAAGTCCTACATCTGCTATAACTTTAAGTTCAAGTTTAACCCAGAGCTCCTTAGCCTGTCCGCCGGGTTGTGCGTATTTAGGAACCTGCATTGTGGCTGTGGCATAATTTTTGTTGCCTTTGCCGCCTCTGCCGCCTTTTAAAACTACTTCTCTTTCCCTTCCGTTTGACATATCCGCAATTACCTTGCCTGATACATCATCCCTTATGATTGTTCCTTCCGGAACTTTTATAATAAGATCATTACCGTTTCGTCCGTGGCATAAGCGTTTTCCGCCTTCTTCGCCACTCTCAGCCACATATTTGCGGACATGACGGAATTCATTCAATGTATTAAGACCTTTGTCAACTTCAAAAATAACGTCGCCACCCTTGCCACCGTCACCACCGTCCGGTCCGCCTGCTGCGACAAAAAGTTCTCTGCGGAAACTTACATGGCCGTCCCCGCCTTTTCCTGATTTTATGAAAATCTTTGCATAATCTGCAAACATGGCTTATTCTCTCCTTCTGTAATGATAATAAATTTCATTGTTAAAAATAAAGGCTCCAAATCCACAAGATCTGGAGCCTTAATCATTATATTACTGTTCTGATGCTACCGGATAAACAGAAACCTGTTTCTTGTCCCTGCCTTTTCTTTCAAATCTAACGACACCGTCAACTGTTGCAAATAATGTATCATCACCGCCACGTCCAACGTTTACGCCTGGAAGAATCTTTGTTCCACGCTGTCTGTAAAGAATATTTCCGGCTAATACGAACTGTCCATCAGCTCTCTTTGCGCCTAATCTCTTAGATTCAGAATCTCTACCGTTCTTAGTAGAACCAACGCCCTTTTTATGAGCGAAAAACTGAAGGTTAAGTTTTAACATGAGTGTTACACCTCCTCGATATTTATCGTAACATTTCCGGGATACCCATCCGCGATTCCTTCAAGTCCCATCTTCAGTGATTGAAGAAGCAACTGTGAACCATCGCCTACCGTATCCATCTGAAAATCTATAGTTGCTCTTCTGTCATTAATCTTATAACTACATTCTTCCGAAGTAAGCTTCTCGATTGAGTTAACAGTATTAATAAGAAGTATTGAAACTGAAGCACATACTACATCAGTTCCTCTCACACCGAAACCGGCGTGACCTTTTGACTTAAATCCTATAATTGACTTATCTGACTTAATGTAAAAAGTTATATTGGTCATATACTATCTCCGGATTAAGCGTTGATCTTTTCAATCTTAACCTTAGTAAATAACTGTCTGTGACCGTTTTTCTTGTGGTAACCTGTTTTTCTCTTGTATTTGTAAACAATGACTTTCTTGTCCTTGCCTTCACATACAACAGAAGCTGTAACTGTAGCACCAGCTACTGTTGGATTACCAACAACTGCCTCCTTATCATTTACGAGAAGAACTTTATCGAATGTTACTGTTTCACCATCAGCAACTCCTAACTTCTCAACTTTGATAATGTCGCCTTCAGATACTTTGTACTGCTTTCCACCTGTTGCAATAATTGCGTACATATTGGCTTCCTCCTATTATCAATACTCGCCAACTATGGTGATCCCTAAGGATACTTATAACCTCGTTGTGCGGCACACTAGATTAATATACAATCGTAATCCCGATTTGTCAACTGTTTTTTGTAAAATATTCAATCAAGGATCTGCGGATTTTCTGTCTTGTGATTTCCACAAGACCAAGCTTTGTATAATCCACGTATTTGCATTTTACAATATCTTTTTTCAGCTGTGCGCATAACTCATCCGTAAGTATTTTTATATTGTCATCTTTCATATTGATAAAGTCAACAACCACAATGCCGGATATATTTCTGAGTCTTAACTGTCTTTCAACCTCTTCCGCTGCTTCCATATTGATTTTAAGGAAGGTATCTTCCCTGTCTTTGTCTTTTCCGTCATATTTTCCGGTATTAACATCAATTACCGTCAATGCCTCTGTCTGTTCTATGACAAGATATCCGCCTCTTTTTAACCACACATATTTGCTTAAAGCATCGTTGATTATTTTTTCGATATTATACAATGTCTTGAGCGAAATCATTGTATCCTGATATAAAGAAACTGTATATTCTTTATCTGACAATGCCTCGTATATTTCAGGAATGTCTGTGATTACCTCATCTTCTTTTCTTAACTTCATGGAAGAAACCATATCATCCACGGAATTACCGCCTTTTTTAATAAGTGTAAACGCGGGTCTCATAGAACTTATACGGACAATATCTTCAAATTCGTTTACAAGTTTTAGGGCTTCATCGCATATATCTTTATTATCCGCATGTTCTGCTTCCGTTCTTACGATAAAACCATATTCATCTGTAGCATATTCTTTGAGAAGTGTCTTTAATTCAGCAATTCTCCTGCTGTCGGTAATTTTTTTGGAAACTCCGATTATTCCTTTGTTATCAAAAGAAATTGCAACATATTTTCCCGAAATATTAAGTTTACAGGTAACCATGGGTCTTTTGGTCTTAATGGCGTCCTTAACCACCTGTACAAGCACAATATCTCCCTGACACACTTTATCCGTATTCTTCCTGTTAAGAAAAATCACATGTTCTTCATTTATCGGCAGATAGCATATAATGCCTTTTGATATCTCGACAAATGCGGAATTTATATTGGGTACAACTTTATTAACCCTGCCTACATATATGTTATTAAGGATTGAACCTTCTTCCTCAATAACACGTATTTCGGTCTCTTTGCCGTCTTCAAAAAGAACAGCCGTATTTTTTTCTCTGTATCCGGTAATTACTAATTTTTTCAAAATAAAACACCACTAAATAAGCTTATTAAAAAAGCAGGAATATGCACCTGTATGACAGGCATTTCCTATCTGGAGTACCTTTGCCAAAATAGTATCCTTGTCACAATCAAGATAAAGTTCCTTGACATACTGGAAATGTCCTGATGTAAGGCCTTTAATCCATAATTCATTGCGGCTTCTGCTGTAATAAGTCATTCTCCCGGTTGATACAGTCTTATTATAAGCTTCTTCATTCATATATGCTACCATAAGGACTTCATTCGTCATGTAATCCTGCACAACAACAGGAATCATGCCATCAGAATTAAGCTTAAGCGAAGAAAACATAACTTTGCATTCCTTACGTTCATATGTATGCACAGCTTCTTCTATATTGATTTTATTTTCATAAACAGCTTTTCCTATAATAGCTCCCTTAATACCTGCTTTATCAAGATTAGCGAGATCCTGCATTGAGGACATTCCCCCGGATGCAACTATATTAAGTCCTGTTTTATCGGTAAGTTCCTTTGTCATGGCAATATTAGGACCGGAAAGCATTCCGTCCTTGGCTATATCCGTATATACTATGGTTCTTACGCCGTATGATTTCATCTTAAGGCATAAATCAAGTGCCTTAATGCTGCTTACCTGTTCCCAGCCCTGTATGGCAACCATTCCGTCTTTGGCATCAACGCCGACTACAATATGCTCTGCCCCGAATTTTTCCACAGCCGCCTTAACAAATTCAGGCTCATTTACTGCCTTTGTTCCGATTATAACCCTGTAAATTCCGTAAGAAAGCACACGCTCTATATCTTCCAGTGTTCTTATTCCGCCGCCAAGTTCACAAGGGATTGTCACTCCTTTAACAATCTTTTTGATTGTGTCTTCATTAACCGCTTTTCCTGCAAGTGCTCCGTCAAGGTCAACCAGATGTATAAAAGAAGCACCCATATCTTCAAAATATTTTGCAACTTTATAAGGTTCTTCGCTATATACCGTTATGTCCTTAAATTCACCCTGTCTGAGTCTTACACATTTTCCGTCTTTTAAATCAATTGCGGGATATAACTGCATTTTAAAGTGCTCCTTTCGTTGTAGGAAGTCCTGTTACTCTTCTGTCAATTCTTGTAGCTTCATCAAGTGACCTTGCAAAAGCTTTAAACATTGCCTCAATTATATGGTGGGCATTTTCACCATACATTTCCTTGATATGAAGATTCATACCAGCTGAATATGATATGGCATAAAAAAATTCTTTTACCATTTCGGTGTCAAAATATCCTACCCTGTCCGTATTGAAGGTTCCGTCAAATACAAGATATGGTCTTCCGGAGAGATCAATGGCACACATTACCAGAGTCTCATCCATAGGAAGCAGTGAAGAGCCGTACCTTCTGATGGATTTTTTATCTCCCAGTGCTTTTTTTATAGCTTCACCGAGAACAATTCCCGTATCTTCAATTGTGTGGTGACAGTCCACTTCTATATCGCCTTTAACCTTAACATCAAGATTAAAAAGTCCGTGCCTTGCAAAGCTTTTTAGCATATGGTCAAAAAAACCTATTCCGGTATCGACCTTCGCTTCTCCTGTTCCGTCTGTTTCAAAATAGATTTCTATATCTGTTTCTGATGTTTTTCTTATTACTTTCGCATTTCTTCCCATAACTTTCTCCCTATTCAAATCTGACTTTAATTGAATTGGCATGGGCAGTTAATCCCTCTGCCTTGGCAAATGCTTCAATATCATCATGTATATCCATAAGAGCTTCCCTTGAGTAAGAAATAATGCTGGATTTCTTAATAAAATCGTCAACCTCAAGAGGTGAAAAGAACTTAGCCGTCCCATTTGTTGGGAGGACATGGTTAGGACCTGCAAAATAATCCCCCAAAGGTTCTGATGAATATTCCCCAAGGAAAATTGCTCCTGCATTCCTTATTTTAGTCATCGTCTGGAACGGATCCTTTGTTACAATTTCAAGGTGCTCGGAAGCAATTTCATTAACAACACTTATTGCTTCCTCCATTGACTCCGCTACAAGGATATATCCGTAATTTTCAAGAGATTTCTCAATTATTGCTTTTCTTGAAAGTTCATTAACAAACTTTGTCACTTCCTCGGATACCTTATTGGCGAGCTCCATTGAAGTAGTTACAAGAATTGCCGATGCAAGTTCGTCATGCTCTGCCTGTGATAAAAGATCTGCCGCTACATAACGTGGATTGGCAGTCTCGTCGGCAAGTACCATTATCTCGCTTGGACCTGCTATGGAATCAATACCAACCTGTCCGTAAACAGCTTTCTTTGCAAGGGCAACGTAAATATTGCCCGGTCCCACAATTTTGTCCACCTTAGGAATTGAATCTGTTCCGAAAGCAAGTGAAGCGATTGCCTGGGCACCGCCTACCTTGTATATTTTGTCAACGCCCGCCTCTTTAGCAGCAACAAGTGTTCCGCAATATATCTTTCCGTCCTTTGAAGGAGGTGTTGTCATAATAATCTCGTCAACGCCTGCCACCTTTGCCGGTACAACATTCATAAGAACCGATGATGGATAAGCTGCTTTTCCACCTGGAACATATACACCTACTCTCTTTAAAGGGGTGATTTTCTGTCCGAGGATGGTTCCCTTTTCATTAGCATCAAACCAACTGTTTCTCTTCTGTTTTGCATGGTAATCCCTTATATTTACAAGAGCTTTTCTGATTATATCCACAAGCTTTGGATCTATTTCATCATAGGCAGCCTTGATTTCTTCATCTGTTACAAGAATATTTTCCGCATTAAGGTCATATCCGTCAAATTTCTTCGTGTATTCAAAAACAGCCTCGTCCCTTCTTGCCTTAATATCATCAATTATAGCTGCAACCCTGCCTTCGTATTCACCGTAACTGTTAGGGCTTCTTTTTAAAAGATTGGTTAAAATATCTTTCTTTGTATCTTCGCTAAGTGTCAGGATTCTCATCTGTTTTCCTCCTCAAGCTTTTTAAGCTTATCAATAATCTCTGAAATTCTTTTATTTTCCATCTTCATGCTAACCTGGTTTACAACAATCCTTGCTGATAAATCACAAACCTCTTCAAGCACGCAGAGTCCGTTTTCCTTAAGTGTCGTACCGGTCTCCACAATATCCACGATTACCTCAGAAAGTCCTACTATCGGTGCAAGCTCTACAGAACCGTTTAATTTGATAATCTCCACCGTCTGATGTTTTACGTTATTAAAATAATCTTTTGCAATATGAGGGTATTTGGATGCAACTCTTATAAGTTCGTGATTTTTAAGAAGCTCCCTTGCACTCTCCGGTCCGCATACACACATTCTGCATCTGCCTATTCCAAGGTCATATACTTCATAAAGCTTTCTACCTTCTTCAAGTATCGTGTCCCTGCCGACAATGCCTATGTCCGCCGCTCCGTATTCAACATAAGTAGGTACATCAGATGCTTTTGCAAGGAAAAACTTAAAGCCAAGCTCCTCATTTGTAAAAATAAGTTTTCTTGTCTTTTCATCTTTCATTTCCTCACAGGTTATACCTATCTTTTCCATTATCTCCATTGCTTTTTTCGCAAGCCGTCCCTTCGCAAGGGCAAATGTAATATATCTCATTTTTACACCATATCCTTCATCACAATTACTTCACTGTATTTTGACTCATCATCGCAGGTACCGGAAAGAACTGTATTAATTCCTTCTTTTCTTAATTTGCCCGCAAGTCTGACCGCCTCTTTAAGATTGCTCTCATCGTATACAATAAGTCTGTTCTTAGTCGGTTTAACAACAACTATCTTCTGTCTTATTATTGCAAGATGAAGGAGATCTATAGTTATACAGAAACCAATGGATGCTTTATCTTTACCAAACTGTCCGATAAGATTATCGTATCTTCCGCCATTGGCAATAGGTTCACCCACATCAAAAGTATATGCCTTAAATATTACTCCTGTATAATAATCAAGTTCGCTTAACACACCAAGGTCAAAAGAGACATATTTCTCATAACCATAGTCCTTAAGTATGTCATACACTTCTTCAAGGTGGCTGATTGCAGATAATGCAGTCTCATTCTTTGTCATTGAAGCAGCCTGTGACAAAATATTAACATCTCCGAACATCTGTGGAAGCCTGTAGAAAATATCATTATATTTTTCATCAATATTTTCTCTTGTAAGAAGTGCTTCTATCGAGAAAAGATTCTTATTTCTGATAATCTCCTTAAGCTCAGCAATGGAATCACCGGTAAGTCCGGCTTCTGCAGTTATTCCGCTAAAAAATCCCACATGGCCTACTTCAACCTGAAATTCAGTAAGTCCCGTACTGAGAATGGATTCAATAAGTGCCGCTATCATTTCTGCATCCGCTGCTGAGGAAGAATCACCGATAAGTTCACATCCTGCCTGGGTTGTCTCCATCAGTCTTCCCTGATAGCTTGAATTATTGATAAAATTATTGCCTATATAACAGAGCCTTACAGGATTCTGCTCGCTTTCAAAATATTTAGCGGCACATCTTGCTATCGAAGGTGTCATATCAGGTCTTAAAACTATGGTATTATTATCCCTGTCAAAAAACTTGTACATATTCTTAGATGATACAGAGCCTCTTTCCCTATTGTATACATCAAAAAATTCAAAAGAAGGTGTCTGTATGTCACTGTATCCGTATAACTTAAAAACTCTGTGAATCTTATCCCTGAGAATCAGCCGTTCTTCACATTCCCCGTTATAAATGTCCCTTACACCGTCAGGTGTATGTAATAATTGTCTTTCCATATTATGTTTCCTTATGTTGGTTATTTGCTTTATCATGGTAAAGCATTAACTTAGTAGCACGTTAAATATATCATGGATAATTTTCCTTGTCAACCTCTCGAAGCCAAATCCTTTTGAAGCTGTTCCAGATAATGTACCAGAACGCCACCTTTTCGTCCTATGAGGTAGCTTTTGTCTATTTCATCGTATTTGATATGCTTACGTCCGTTTTCGTTGGCTCTCTCCATAAATCTTTTAACATCCCGGTAAGGAATGTAATATTTCTCATCCCTATGGGTAAAATATAAAAGTATAAAAGCAATTCCGTCCTGTTTCTCAAAATCCGTCATAAACCTGAACTGATGCTCATGTATGTTCTGAAGTGAAAAATTATCCGATTTACACTCTTTCGCATCAAAACACACAGGTATTCCCTGAACAACACCTATATAATCCACCGTACTTTTCTGTTCAAAATACGCAAGGGTTATGTGTCTTGATTCTTTATCGATATTAATGGGTGTTATAGGTGTAGGTACTTTCTGTATGAGGGCAAGTCCGTGATTTCTGTAAACTTCATTGCTCATATTAATCATTTCCTCAAGAACCGAACCTCTTAGTCCTCTGGATTCTGCCATTTTAATTCTCCTTAAAATATTTCGTAAAATTCACGGGATATGGCGTATTAAAACTTTTTTCCGATATGTCCGGAAAATTATCCAGTTTCGGAAATACCACCTGATATGAATGAAGAAGCTGTCTTTTTTCTCCGTATTTCTCATTAAACACCTTGTCACCGTATTTAAAATCACCGAGAACAGGATGGGAAATTCCTGCAAGATGAGCTCTTATCTGATGTGTCTTTCCTGTAATAAGCCTCACCTTAAGAAGTGTCATATCATCTTTCGTGGCTAATGGCTCGTATTCTGTATGAATCTCATAACTGTCCTTAACCGGATTATCATATATTACCACTTTATTGTTTTTCTCATCTTTCCTTAAATATCCCTTTATTACAGATTTTTTATCTACTATGCCTTTGACTATTGTAAGATAGAATTTATGTATGCTCCTGTCTTTAATTATTTCAGACATCTTCTGCAGTCCTCTTAATGATTTTCCGGCAATCATAAGACCGCTTGTATTTCTGTCAAGTCTGTTACAGAATGATGGTTTAAACGTTGCAAGGTTTTCTTTGCCAAAACCATTATCTGTCAGATATTCTATAAGATATTCATTCATTGATATATCTTTATCCGAGGATTTCTGTGACAGTACCCCCACAGGCTTTGAAGCTAACAGAATATCATCATCTTCATATATGACATCAAGGCGAAACCCTGTTTTGCTTATATGCAGGGGTCCGCCTGTAAATTTATTTATGGTGTCATCTGACATAAATATCCTGACACTGTCATTTTCTTTTAATATTTCATTGCCTTTGGCTTTTTTTCCGTTCAGGACAATATTCTTATTTCTTAACTGTTTAAAAATAAGGCCCGTACCGGCATTTTTAAGCAGCTTGAAAATATATTTATCAAACCTTTGTCCTGCTTCATTTTTTCCGATAATATATTCTTTCATTTATATACTCATTATGGAAACTTTTTCAAATACAACTTCCATATGTTCCTTCTGTTCAGGTGTCGGAGAGGTTTTTCCCGTCTCTATTTTTTTCAGATGTTTTTCAAACTCTCTGATATCGGTAAAAAGTTTAACTTTGGCATCAAAGTTATAGTAATTAAGAAAATTTACAACCGCTTTTGAAAACAGTTCCTTTTCAGACTTGGGATTTCCCGAATATGCAGTAATATTCTCATCCTTGTCAATGGCAAGATATGTTATCTCATATCTTTTATCAAGTCCCGTCATCAGAAGTTCCGCATAAAAATCCACATCAGGATATTCAGCTTTAATCTTTTCGAGATATTCCCTGTCGGCGTTGTTTTTCCATGGAAGCATCATATACTGGACGTATATCTTAGTTGTGGGAAGTACCGTGATTACAGCTAACACCGAAAAAAGATTCTTAGGGGTTCCGTAAATTATAAATCCCGTTACAAAAAATAAAAACATCATCAGAAAACCTGCAAGTGTTCCCATAAGAAGTTTTTTCTTTCTTGATAAAAAATATCCCGGTTGTCCTTTAAATACTTTATTCTTTTTCAAAATTGTTACCTCTGGTCAAAAAATTTCATAAGCAGTTTATGTGGCACTATTTTACTTCCAACTTCTGCTGTTTTCATCATTGCCGAATACACACTGAGTTCATTGCCAAGTGCCGCATCCTTAATTGCTTTGTCCACAACTTTTTCTGCCGGCACGCGCATTTTCTTCTTGAAAGCACTTCCGTTATCACCTGCAATATCAAAAAAGTCCGTATCAACAGGTCCCGGGCAGACGGAGGTTACCGTGATTTTCTTTTCCTTAAGTTCACAGTTAAGTGCTCTTGAGAAACTTAATACATATGCTTTGGTTGCCGCATACACGTTAAATCTTGGCTGTGGGCAGAAAGCAGCCGCACTCGCCACATTAATAATTCTGCTGTGGGAAGAAATGTATTTTAGACATATACCTGTCATCTCTGTCAATGCCTTACAGTTAAGATCAATCATACCTGTCTGTTCTTTAAGGTCAATTTCTTCAAATCTACCGACCTTTCCATAACCGGCACAGTTGACAAGGATTTTAATGTCCGGATTTAATTCTTCAAGATAATCTTTAAACTGCTTCATATCTTCTTCGCTGGTTAAATCCATAGCAATAATTCTGGCATTTAACTTAATTTCTTCCTGAAGACTTTCAAGCAGTTCCTTTCTTCTGGCTATGAGCCAGATTTCATCAAGTTTACCATATCTTGCAGATATCTGTCTGGCAAACTCTCTTCCAATTCCCGATGATGCACCTGTTACTACCGCAATTTTCATATTTCAGCCTTTCTTAGTTCTTTAATAACTTCATTGAAATCATTTATATAATAATCCGCCTTACGATGTTTTTCCTCATCTATATATACGGAATATTCATCAAAAACTGCACACACTCTCATGCCGGCATTATGTCCTGCTTCAATACCCTGTACAACATCTTCAAATACAAGGCTTTCTTTTGGCAGTACATTACATATCTTAGCATTTTTAAGATAAATATCCGGAGCCGGCTTTCCTGCTCCAACGTCGCACCCTGTCACTATGGCATCAAAATATTTTTTTATTCCATTGGCTTCAATGCATGCAAGGGCAAGTTCCATTGAATTACTTGTGGCTATGCCTGTTTTATAACCTTTATCCCTGAGTAATTCAAGTACAGGCATAACACCTTTTTTAAGCTTCACTTCATTTTTGTATTTATCAATTGCCATATTATTCCATATTTTTTTGATTTCTTCAAGACTTTCTTTAAGAGAAAATCTCTCTTTAAAATACACGGCTGTCTCCGAAAAGCTCATGCCTTCTATTTCTCTTTGTAAATTATCCGGAAGTTCTATATTGTGCTTTCCGAGAAATTCTATGTCAATTTTTTTCCACATCCACATGGAATCAACAATGGTTCCATCCATATCAAAAAAAACAGCTTTAATATTTTCAAACATTATTTACCGCCTTTAAGCATATTAATTTCAGAATCAGTAAGCATTCTGCTGGTTCCTGTTTCCATATCTTCCGGCAAAGCGAGTGGACCCATACTTATTCTTTTAAGGTATGTAACAGTATTGCCGACCGCTTCCATCATTCTCTTAACCTGATGATATTTACCTTCTCTTATTGTCAGGTATGCCTTAGATCCTTTGTCACCTGAGGACAATATCTGAAGTTCCGCCTCTTTAGCAGTAAATTCATCATCAACCTTAATACCGTTTTTAAACAGTTTCCTGTGTTCATCGGTAAGAAGTCCGTCAGTCTCCACATAATACTTTTTATCAACATGTTTTTTAGGAGACAAAAGCTCATGTGCAAGTATTCCGTCATTGGTAAGCAGCAAAAGTCCTTCCGTATCCTTATCAAGTCTTCCCACAGGAAAAAGGTCTTTTCTTTTGCTGTCTATAATATCCAGTACGGTCTTTTCTTTTCTGTCCTCTGTAGCCGATACCACTCCTGCAGGCTTATTAAGAAGTATATATTCAAATTCAATATATTTTATGATATTTTCTTTGTAAGCTACTTCATCATCCAATGTGTCTGCTTTTTCACCTGCAGACTTCACCTTATTTCCGTTAATATATACAAGTCCTTTTCTGATATCATCTTTAATTTCTGTTCTTGAACCTACACCCATATCGGCAAGATATTTATCAATTCTTATTTTCATTACATCCATCTCCAGCCGCTAAGATACTTATTCTTAATTGTGGTACCGTTTAATCTGCCCCAGCCAAGAGGAAATCCATCAACACATACAAGGATATTTTTGGCATTGCCACGGATATTCTCCTGATTAATCTCTATAGTCTCACCTTTGAGGTACTTAATCACATTAATATCATCCACAGAAAGATTTACGGTTGTACTGTACTCATCCATCTTAAGCGTCATTGCAAATGCCTGGCTCGGCTCAAAACGTTTTGTTTTCAGTTCTCCGAAAAGAAGTCCTGTTCTTAACGTTCTTATTCCGTTGAGGTTATCTATCATAGGCGGCATTATATATACTTTATCATTAATGATTCTGATGCTGTCCGTATCTATATCACAGGAAAGTTCTTTAATAAAATCAGTAATCTCGTCAGGAAGTTTTAATGTTTTTAATCCATTGCATTTAAGATTTTCTGACAATGTTCCTTTCTTGTGAAGCAATGCCACAAAATGTCCCTCACCTTTAAGATGATGAGGAAACAGCCTGACTGCATCATTCATTCCGTAAGCCCTTACAAAGCCTTCGTAATCGAATATTTTAACAAGTTCAAAATCACTGTGTCTGTCAAGAAAATCCCTGATATTGTCTTCATTTTCCATTCTTGAAAAAGTACATGTGGAATAAAGGATATATCCACCCTCTTTTAACATGGCTGCGGCACTGTTAAGTATTCCTCTTTGTATAGGTGAATAGAATTCAGGTCCTTCCTGCTCCCAGCTTTTTATGAGCTTATTGTCTTTTCTGAACATTCCCTCACCGGAGCATGGTGCATCCACAAGAATTTTATCGAAAAATTCAGGAAATTTTGCCGCCAGTTTTTCAGGATATTCGCATGTAATTACCACATTGCCGATTCCAAACACTTCTATATTCTTCACAAGTGCTTTGGCTCTTGAGGCACTGATATCATTTGATACAAGTAAACCCGTGCCGGAAAGCTTTGCTCCAAGCTCCGTACTTTTACCGCCGGGTGCTGCACACAAATCCAGGACTTTATCTCCTTTATTGACAGGAAGAACATACGCCGGTGTCATCGCACTGGGCTCCTGTAAATAATAAAGTCCTGCAAAATAATACGGATGTTTAGCCGGTTTGTCATTTTCCGAATAATAGAAGCCGTTAGGTATCCATGGTATTCTTTCAATATGGAAAGGACAGATTTTCATAAAATCTTCAACGGATATCTTGGCTGTATTAACCCTGAGTCCGTACAGTCTTTTTTCATTAAAGCTTTCCATATAGCTGTCAAACTCATCAGCTAACAGTTCTTTCATGGAATTAACATATTTTTCAGGTAATTGCATCTCTTTTTCTCCACTTAAATTTCTAGTAACTCTGTGCCCTGTATCCCTCTGCCATAATATCAAGCTGTCTTGCGAAACTTCTTAATTCATTAAGATTATTTCTCTTGTATATCTCAAAAAATTCATCCTGTATCTTAACAACTTCTTTTTTGTTAGCAACCTTAAAAAGATTCTGAATGTTATTGAGTATATCCGATACAATATTGTCATGAATAGTATATGAGCTTTGTGCATCCATGATTTCATCATGAATTGATGACATCTCTTCGTCAAGTTTTAATATGGCTTCCGCAGAAGCGTTAAGACGTTCTCTTATCCTGTCAGGAATATTTCTGCGGTATTTATATTGCAATGAATGTTCTATTGTTGCCCAGAAATTCATTGCCAATGTCCTTATCTGAATCTCTACAAATATTGTCTTTGTTCCTTCCAATGTCTCAACATCATAGTTAACTATTACATGATAGCTTCTATAGCCGCTTGGTTTGACATTCTTAATGTAGTCCTTTTCCTCTACAATAGTCATATCCTTTCTTTTTTTGATGATATCCACAACCTTGTAAATATCTTCAACAAACTGGCATATAACCCTTATACCTGCAATATCTTCAACTTTTTCGGTAACAATCTCAAGCGGAATATTTTTCTTACGGCATTTTTCAAGAATGCTTGATATGCTTTTTACCCTGCCGTTGACTGCCTCTATAGGAGAATACATGTCCGCCGACCTGTACTCCATAATAATATGATTGAATTTTACAAGTATCTCCTGTACTGCCAGTTCATATGGCGTAAGGATTTTTTTCCATAACTGAATCTCCATACCTTCGTTCCCTCGCTTACATATTTTTTAATAATTCTACTGTCAGCTCATACACCCTTTTCGCTGACACCATATCCATTCTTTCTTCAAATGTATGTATATCATATATATCAGGTCCATATGATACAATATCAGGCTTATTCATTCTGTTGTAAAACAGACCACATTCAAGTCCTGCATGTATAGTCTTAAAAACAGGTTCTTTTCCCGTAAGTTTCCTATACACATTTCCTGCCAGTTCACGCACTCTTGATTCCGGCTCGTACTGCCATGCAGGATAATTTCCGGAGCAGACAGCCGTTCCGCCAAGCATTAAAGCCAGTAACCTAAGTTTCTTAGTAAGCCCGTTTTTGGCACTCTCATAAACACTTCTGACCGAATAACCCATCTTCAAATCATCAGTAAGCTTCACAATACCCAGATTAAGCGATGTATTTACCATTTCCTTATCATCGCCGCTTCTTGCAATTACACCCTGCGGTGCGAGGCATAAAGCCGTAATTGCTCTTTTCTGTGAATCAGTGTCAAGCACCTTTTTGTCCGCTTTGCCGTTTAATCCCACAAAAACAGATATATTCTCATCGATTCCAAAATATTCCTGTCTCAGGTCTTTTTCTACAGAATTGCAAAGCTTTGCTATTTTATCATATTCATCCGTAATGAGTTCTGCTTCACATTCGTTAGCTATGGCATTGTCAACGGATCCGCCCTTTATGTATACAATACTGCCTGTACATTCCTGCAATATCTCATTAAGAACCCAGCCCATAAGGCTGTTAGCTGATGGTCTTCCCGTTCCTATCTTATCTCCGGAATGACCTCCTGTAAGTCCCGTAACCCTTATTGTGACATTATCTCCGGACTTAGATATCCACTGCATCGGAATTGTTATATCACATCTTACACCTCCGGCACTTCCCATAAGGAATACGCCTTCATCCTCCGAATCAATATTAATAACCGTTGTTCCCGATAAAAGACTGCAGTCAAATCCGTCCGCACCAAGAAGCCCAACTTCTTCATTGGTAGTCAGTAAAGCTTCTATCGGAGGATGGCAAAGTGAATCATCTTCAAGAATCGCAAGTATATAAGCAACAGCTATTCCGTCATCCGCTCCAAGGGTTGTTCCTTTTGCCTTAACTATGCCCTGTCCAAGCAGTTCTTCATCAATAGTGACAGGTTTATTGATAAAATCGAATTCTTCTTTGGAAGCCCCAACCATATCAAGATGTCCCTGGAGAACTACCGCATCATGGTCTTCATACCCCGCAGATCCGTCCTTATATATTACAATATTGCCGTAATCATCCTTAGCATACCTAAGGTTGTGGTCTGCTGCAAAATGTTCTATATAATCTCTTATCTTATCCGTATGAAAAGACACATGGGGAATGTTACATATTTCCCTAAAGTAATGAAAAAAACGTTCATCTGTTATATTGTCTGTTAAATTTTTCATAATTGCTGTCCTAAAATTCATAATATAAAAATACACTTTATTATAACAAATATTAATGGATTTTACAATTTTTACTTATGTTTCGTAATATATTTCATAATGTTTTAATTTTTATTGTTCTCCTGTTATCTTTAACAAATCCGGATATTATGGCAAAGGGTGCGCTTGACGGTCTTGACCTGTGGTACAAAGCCTTAATCCCCGCTCTTTTCCCATTTATGATTTTGAGCAATGTTATAATTAATCTCAACCTTACAGAGGGCGTTAATATGTTTATGCGTCCTCTTACTTTCATTTTAAAATTAAAGAAAGAAGCCGGTTACGGAATTTTTGCCGGCTTATTTTTCGGCTATCCGGCCTGTGCGGCTGCCTGCTGCAATCTTGTTAAAAAAAATACAATTTCTAAAGAAGATGCCAATATCTGCATTGCTTCCTTCAACAACGTAAGCCCCGCATTCTTATCAGGTTTTGTATGTATGGAAATATTAGAAAACGCTAACTGTTTTCTGCCGGTATTTTTAATTTTTTATTCCTGTACCTTAATTACCTCTTTTATCATAAGGTATATTATTTTTCAAAAATATAGGGATACTTATACAAGTGTTTCCGTACCAATGCCGCAAAAAAGTGCCCTCATTGACAAATCAATTCTTTCCGCACTGAAGAACATCGGTAAACTTGGCGGATATATTATAATATTCTCGATTTTATCACATTGCATAATGTCATTTATTCCTTTTCACCCCGAAATTCTGTGTATGCTTATTGAAATTACCACAGGACTCACAGTATCAGACCGTCGTTACCTGACATTTCTGCCATTTATATCTTTAGGTGGCGTATGCGGAATGTTCCAGACCTTTTCTGTTGATGAAAATAACATCATAGATAAAAAAATATATATTCTCGGTAAGTTCATATCAGCCGTTATTACCATGGCTGTCTGCGGTATTGTTATACTGTTTCAATCATAAAAAAATCCCGGAGACAAAATATCTCCGGGTAAATTAACGTAACTGTTATGTTCTATTCTTCATCTGTAGGACCGTCATCATCCATAACTTCCTTAACGCTGTCGGCAAGTGTCTGTTCTGCATTCTGTGAATTCTCTTCCGGTCTTAATTCATTTCTGTTAGACATTACTATATTAAGGCTCTTATTAAGTGACTCCATAAGCGTCTCATATCTTGTCTTATTGGAATCAATGGCATGATTAATAATCATCTCAAGATTAGATAACATATCATCTGTATACTGTATTGCGCCCATTCTTATGTTATTGGCATCTTCGGTAGCACTATCCATAATACGCTGCGCTTCTGCAGTAGCATCATCTATTACCTTATTAGCCTGTTCATACGCACGCTGCATAATCTCATGCTCATTAATAAGTTCTTCCGTATGTATCTGAGCCGCTTTTACCATATTCTCTGCCTGGGTCTTAGCATCATTAAGAATAGCATCTCTTGAATTATCAAGTTTCTGTCTCTTCTTCTGATATTCCTTAATCTCATCAGGAATCTTAAGTCTCAATTCCGAAACCAATGAATCAATTCTATCTTTTTCAACGCAAATCTTGGTAGAAGAAAACGGCATTGCCTTACAATCAGCAAGGTAATCCTCAATCTCGCCTATTACGTTCTCAATTTTACTACTCATAACAGTCACTCCTATCATATTAATCCTGTTAATCATACCACTTGTTATAAATTAAAACAAGTATTATAACTATTTTTTCGTAAGAAAAATATGTTGATTAGTCTTATACTGCTTAACTTTTACAATTCTAAAGCCACATTCCTCCACAAAAGATAAATCTCTCTTTAACGAAGCCTCTATGATAACCGTTGTGTACTCCGTTACCGATGCCATATTATTCATTGTCTTAAGAACCTGTGCTTCTATTTCAAGATTATATGGAGGGTCCATAAATACAATATCAAATTCCTTATGTCCGCCAAGCTTATAAAGTGCTGCCATCACATCAGTTTCCATTAATGTAGCTTCATCGGAAAATTTTGTAAATTTAAGGTTATCTTTTATACAGGAAACAGCATTTTTGTTATTTTCCACAAGAGTGGCATGTGACGCTCCTCTGCTTAATGCCTCTATTGATATAGCACCGCTTCCTGCAAATAAATCAAGAAATTCAGCTCCCGGTATTTCATTCTGTAGAACATTAAAAAGTGTTTCCTTGGTTCTGTCCTGGGTTGGCCTTGTATCCATTCCCACAGGTGCTTTAAGAGGCATGCTTCTTCTTGTCCCTGCTATTACTCTCATTATTTTCTGTAATCCTTTCCGCCTTTGTCCTCATAATATATTTTACCATTCTGGATAAGTTTAAAATTATCTCCGTTAATTTCATATATATTAACGCAACAGTTCTTTTGGAAAACGCCTTCCCAGTAATCTTTGATTCCCTGGTGGTTAAGAGATATCATAAGTGCCCTGTTAAACGCTCCGTGTGCCACAACAAGCATCCTGTCAATCTTATAGGATAAAGGCACAATGACATTGTATAAAAAATCTTTAGCCCTTTCAATCACCTGTTCATAAGTTTCACCGTTTCCGGCCGGTACAAAATTAACAGGATCATCAAAGAATTTCCAGAATTCATCCGGCAGCGTGTCAGTTACTTTTCCTTCATAATCGCCAAAACACATTTCCTTAAGTCTGTCATCGCATATAATATCAAGTTTACGGCTGCCTCGTAATATCTCAGCCGTCTCGTATGCTCTCTTTAAGGGGCTTGAATATATCCTGTCAAATTTTACATCCTTTAATGCTTCTGACGTTATTCTGGCAAGTTCTATGCCATATTCGTTAAGTTCAATATCACTTCGTCCCTGCAGACGTTTCTCACTGTTCCATTTAGTTTCACCATGTCTTATTATATAAAGTTCCATGCTGCCTCCACTATATATTAATCTTAGAATCTGTATTCCGGATTCTGTCCCTTATACCTGAATTTTCCTCAAGCATAAGTTCTTTATCTTTTTCTATAAGTATTGAGGAAGTATCTGCTGCCATTTTAAGTATTGAAGCATCGGAATATATATTTCCTATGGCAAAACCCATATCTCCGCTCTGCCTTGTTCCCAGCATATCACCGGGACCTCTTAATTTCAAATCCTGTTCTGAAATATAAAATCCGTCATTACTCTCTTTCAGTATATTAAGACGTTCCTTTGTTACCTTGTTCTTAGTATTGCTTTCAAAAATACAGTAGGATTGTTCTTTTCCTCTTCCGACCCTTCCCCTTAACTGGTGAAGCCCCGCAAGTCCAAATCTTTCAGCATTAATCACCATCATAACCGTAGCATTTGGCACGTTTATTCCTACTTCAACAACTGTGGTAGATACAAGTATATCCGTATTTCTCTTTGCGAACTCATCCATTATACGGTTTTTCTCTGCAGGCTTCATCTTGCCATGCAGATATTCTATTCTTGTTTCCGGCATAGCCTCTTTAAGTTTCTTTGAAAAATCAACAACATTCTCAAGATTACTGTCATTATCGCTTTCTTCCGCCATGGCACATATTATATAAGCCTGATGGCCTTTTTTTATCTCATCAGAAATAAATTTATATGCTTTGGTTCTGTAAGAATCATCCACAACACAGTTTTTAACCGGTAATCTGTCCGCAGGTTTCTCGTCTACTATGGATATATCAAGGTCGCCGTATAAAATAATGGCAAGGGACCTTGGGATAGGTGTGGCACTCATTACAATTATGTGGGGTGTCTCTCCCTTACGGCTTAAGTTCTCTCTTTGCCTGACTCCGAAACGATGCTGTTCATCCGTTATGACAAGTGCAGGATTTTTAAATTCCACATCATCGGTTATTAATGCATGGGTTCCTATAATAAAATCAGCCTCTCCCGATGTTATTTTTTCTTTTGCATCTCTTTTTTTCGCCTCAGTAAGTGCTCCGGTAAGAAGCACACAGGTAAAATCCAGCCTGTTCTTATCAATAAGTTCTTTCAATGCTTCGTAGTGCTGTCTTGCAAGAACTTCCGTAGGTGCCATAAGAATACTCTGCCACCCTGCGGCGGCAGTATTTATCATTGCCAAAAAAGCAAGTATTGTCTTACCTGAACCGACATCTCCCTGTATAAGTCTGTTCATCGTCTTATCACTGCCCATATCATTTAAAATCTCGCTGTATACTTTTTTCTGGGCACCTGTAAGACTGTACGGCAGGTTTTTAAGAACATGTAAGGCTTCCCCGCTCTCGGTTATCCTGTAAAGGTTGTCCTCATTTAGCCTGGCACTTTTTGCACATCTTATATTGGTGGTAAACAAAAAGAACTCATCAAAAATTATTCTCTTTCTTGCTTGTGCAAGTTCGTTTCTGTCCTTTGGGAAATGTATTGCGTAGTGTGCTTTTTTCTCATCTATAAGATCATTTTTTGTAAGTATCCACTCAGGAAGGAATTCTTCATATCCACCGCTTTCAAAACACTGTTTCACAGCTTTTATAACCATATTATTGGTAAGCCCCGCAGTCAGCGGGTATACAGGCTGCATTGAACTTTGTCTTATGTAATATTCATCCACTGTGTAGATAGAAGGCTGTTCCATAAAAACAAGGCTGCCTTTTATAGCAACCTTGCCTCTGAATATATATCTGTATCCGTTTCTTAACCGGCTTCTTAAAAACGGCATATTAAACCAGGTTATTCTGAGCATGCTTCCTGCCTCATCACGGACCATAACGGTAAGTATCTTATATCTCCCGTTCTGTTTTAATTCGGGAGGTCTGTCTACTGCCGCGTATACGGCATATATACCGCATTCATCTATTGCCGCTATATTAACAGGTTCGTCATAAGAATCATACGCTCTTGGATATAATTCCATTAAATCCTTCGTAGTATATACATCAAGATGTTGGAACAATTCTTCGGTTCTGGTACCGATACCCTTTAATTTCCTGATATTCATATAAATTATTCCACTGATACAATATAATAATATATTGGCTGTCCGCCATAGTTAAGCTCTACATCCGCATCAGGATATGCTTCCTCAATCTGTTTTGCAAGTTCTTCTGCTGATGCTTCTTCTATATCATTTCCGTAATATATGCTTATAAGTTCAGAATCATCATCCATAAGATTATCTATGAGATCTTTTGTAACTTCGCTTATGTTCTGTCCCACAGAAAGAATTGTCTTATCGCCGATTCCCATTATATCACCCTGTCGTATTACCTTATCATCAACTTCTGTGTCTCTTACGGCATAAGTAACCGAGCCGGACTTAACGCGGGCAATTTCTTCTGACATAGCATTGAAGTTATCTTCAGGAGCTGCTTCCTCCGAATATGCAAGGAGTGCAGAGATTCCCTGTGGTACCGTCTTGGTAGGTACTACTATTACATTCTTATCTTCAACAATACTCTGTGCCTGATTAGCAGCAAGAATAATATTAGAATTATTAGGAAGTATAAAAATATTGTCAGCATGGACATTCTCAATGGCATTCAGCATATCTTCCGTGCTTGGATTCATCGTCTGTCCGCCTTCAATGACATAATTTACTCCAAGACACTTAAATATCTCAGTAAGTCCGTCACCTGCGGATACGGATATAAAACCATATTTTTCATTGACAATTTCTTCTTCTGCTTCTTCTTTGTGTTCTGTTTCTTTATTATCACCGGCAACTTTGCTGGCATTAGCTATAAGACGTTCTTCATGTTCTTCACGCATATTATCTACTTTCATTTTTGAAAGCGAACCATATTTAAGTCCTTCCTCAAATGCAAGTCCCGGATGGTTGGTATGGACATGAACCTTTACTATCTCATCATCTGAGACAATTACTATGGAATTACCGATTGATTCAAGAAATGCCTTAAATGCTGCCTCTTCTTTTTCGCCATACTTTTTCTCAATATTAACGATAAATTCTGTACAATATCCAAATTCGATATTTACATCTTCTATTCCCTTGGCTGAAGTTGTCTCTTTTCCGGCAGCAGGCTTGCTCTCACTTATTACATTGGAATAATCAACCTTCTTGCCCATAAGTGCGTCATACGCACCCTTCATCAACTGCATAAGGCCCTGTCCGCCTGAGTCAACAACCCCCGCCTGCTTAAGTACCGGAAGGAGTTCTGGTGTATAGTTAAGAACCTCATCACCATATTCGATTACAAGGCCGAGCAGTTTCTTAATATCAGAAATCTTTGGCGCAAGCTCTGTCATCTTCTCAGACATTCCTCTTGCAACAGTAAGAATAGTTCCCTCTTTAGGCTTCATTACTGCTTTATATGCTGTCTCAACCGCCTTTTCAAAAGCTAAAGAAAGCACACGGGAATCTATTGCATCATATTCCCTTATTACCTTGGTAAAACCTCTTAATAACTGGGAAAGGATAACTCCTGAATTGCCTCTTGCACCTCTTAAAGAACCGCTTGATATTGCTTTAGCAAGACTCTCCATGTCAGGAGTCTCTATATTGCTTACCTCCTTTGATGCAGACATAATTGTAAGTGTCATATTAGTACCCGTGTCTCCGTCAGGAACAGGGAAAACATTCAAATCGTTAATCCATTCTTTCTTAGCTTCAAGATTAGCTGCACCGGCAAGAAAAATTTCTTTAACCATACCGGCGTCTATACTGGTTGTTGTCACGTTAAATTTCCTCCTTACTTCAGAATCATACTAATCAATGATTCTGACGCCTTCAACATAAACATTAATCTTACCAACCTTAAGGCCGGTATATTCTTCTACTTTATATTTTACATTATGGACAAGATTATCTGCCACTGTAGATATTGTAACACCGTAAGCTACGATTACGTGAAAATCTATTATAAGACGATTCTTGTCATCAAAGCTGACGCTGATACCTCTTGTAAGGCTCTCTCTCTTTAATAACTTCACAAGTCCATCCTTCACACTGACCGCTGCCATTCCAACAATACCGAAACATTCAACTGCAGTTGCTCCTGCATACTTGGCAATAACATGGCTGTCTATTGCAACGTTACCATACTGATTATCAACATGTCCTTTCATATGAAACCCTCCTAGTCTATATATTCATGGATTTAATTACATCAAAATTCCATAACAATCAAATTTATTATACATTATATCTAAGAAAAAATAAAATAAAATTTTTATATACTAAAAAATAAATTAATGCTTGCAATTATATTCTCTTTCTGTTATTATAACTTCTGTTGTGAGCCTGTTTAGGTTTAATATCTTTAAGGAGGTGCAAACATGGCTAAATGTGCTATTTGCGAAAAAGGTGCTCATTTTGGTATCGCAGTGAGCCATTCTCACAGAAGATCAAACAAAATGTGGAAAGCAAACGTAAAATCTGTAAAGGTTAAGGTTGGTGATGGCCAGGCTAAAAAGATGTATGTATGTACTTCTTGTTTAAGATCAGGCTTAGTTGAAAGAGCTTAATATTGACAGACTTTAAGCGTCCGTTAAGTACGGGCGCTTTTTTGTTGCCGTAATACCATTTTATTTTCTGCACTTATATCCACTTGTAAACATATTGTATCCAATAACCATTAATCCGATTATAACCACAATCTCCCAGAATCTGTTTGGAATAAAGAAGCTCACAATTATCCCTATTGCAACGCAAAACAATGCAAAACCGGTTACACGTTTCATACTACCCTACATATATTTCTTTATTAATATATATATAAAAAGAACCGTAAACATTCATTTACGGTTCATAAAATCCCATATAACAGTATTACTTGCCCATAGCTTCATCCACTGCTTTTTCTACATCAGGGTCTTTGTCATCTTTTTTTCTGAATTTTTCTATTATATCAGGCACCATATCAATGATTTTACTTACGGTATCCTGATTCTTTACATTCACAAGCCTTGTTATTCCGTCATGAATAACAAGTACCGCACTTGGACTCATCTTTCCGCCCATTCCGCCTGCTGCCTTATTCTTATCGGCACCATTTCCGGCACCTGCCGCAACACCGAAAGAAACATCAACTAACGGTAAAATAATTGTGTCATTAACTGTAACAGGTTCTCCTACAACCGTCTTGGCTGATAAAAAACCGTCCATTCCCTTGAATAAAGATGCTACTGTTGTATCAAATTTGTTTTCTGCCATTTTGTACCCTCCCGGTTACCTTAATTAGTAAACTTGTGAATTACTTTCTTTAAATCATCATTACGATATGCCTTAAGCAATATTATTCCCAGCGTAAATATTCTTATTCTGCCCTTAAAATAAGAGTCTGCCTTAAAAATCTTATCTTCAAAATCCGGAATGGCTTCTATATTGATTCCCGATAAAAAAGCAAACGAATATATAAGTCCGAGAATCTCTCCGGTAGAACAAGGATCTCCGGTTCCGAATATAATATTGACATAATGCTTTTTAGGCTTTATATGCTTTAATGCCTTTCCGAGACTCTCAGTGATAATCTTAAATGCTTTTCTGTTAGTCTCGTCATTAATTTCCTGTGAGATTCTTCCAAGCTTCCCACGGATATTATTATACTTGTATTTTATGTTTTTGAAAACATTTTTTTTATTTTTCTTCGGTCTGACATTGTCAGTTTCCGGTTTATAGGAAGTTTCCGGTCCGGAAAACTCATCATCTTCATAAACATAATCAGAAGTTTCTTTTTCCTGCACAGGTTTTACGGAAACTTCATTACCCGCAACACTGCCCGCTGTCTTTTTCTTATGAACCTTATGCCGTCTCTTTTTCTTTTTCCTGTTACCAATCCTGTGTCCGAAAATTTTTATGATGAACTCGTTATTGCCATCATGAAGATCAAAACGCACACTCAGAATATGTAAAAGATAGCTTATTCTCACCGATATATCAGGCTTACGGTCATAAGACGCTTTTGCACTGTACCTTACAGGTACAAACAAAACAAGTGCCAGAAGAATAAGAACAAGAGCAGCTATAGCTGCAATGATAATTCCTATAACTTTTAAAATTGTTAGAAGTATTAACAGTACCTTCATTTACTCCAGTCCCAGATATTTTATAATATCTACAGTTCCTAATTTATTATATGTATCATCAACTATCTGACGAACAAGTTCTAACGCTTCATCTCTTCCGTAAGCTATTCCCGCAACAGTAAGGTTATCCTTAAGTCCACCCTGATAAGGGAGTGTATATGCCTCCACCATATCAAGAATATTTCCCTCGTTATGCGGTAATGTTATAAGCCACAGTCCCGGAAGATATTTTTCTTTTTTGAGTTTTCTGACAAGTTCTTTTTTGTTATGTTCCGCTTTGGGTCCAAAATAAAGTCCATCAATAAATTTCATACATTTACCCATTAATAAACATTGAGTTAATAATTGTCATACATGCCTGTCTTTCGGCGGAATCAGTACACTGTGAAAGAGCAACATGGACATACTTCTTAAATTCATCCATATTATTGAAGAAAACAGGAAGATTGGCTATTACAATTGCCATAACCGCACGTCTTGAATATCTGTCCATACCTTCAAAAAGAGAAGCAAACTCTTCTACAAGTCCATTAACAGTATCTTCAATAAAGGCATCATCCGCCTCATCCTTGTCTGTATTGTCATTAAGTGATGCAAATGTACTGGCTGACTGAAGTCTTGATGTAATAACAAGACGTCTGAGAGCTTCCTCGTAATCCGTTCCCTTAATGCAGTCACTATTGATGTCAATAATTTCATCAAGGGCACTTTCAGGATTAAAAAGCCTTGTCATTATTTTTTCCTGGAGTCCTTCAAATTCAACAAACTTTGAAGAAATAGGTTCTCTTTCTATATCATGTCCTTCTATAATGTAATAAGCATCACTTATAATACTTTTTAGTTTATCTGTTTCTACAGCATCCGTCAATGCAAAAAAATTAAGTTCTACAGAATATACATCATTGATAACCTCTGTAAGCATAACATAAAAATCCGAATATTCTTCAATTAATGCGGATGCCCTGTCAAGTTCCTTTTTGAAGTTCTTATACTGTTCTTCCGTAATTTCGGATATTTCTATTCCTTTGAGATTATTATGGCATTTCTTTAATTCAGGAAATTCCTCTTCAAAATTCTGAGGTTTATAAAGTGTTCCGGAAGTTCTTATCATATAAGCAAAATCATTAACGCTCTGCTTTTCGCTGCCCTTATATATAGAAAATGAATCCTTTAACATATCATAAAATTTATTTTTTGATAAACGCATTGGCACCTGTCCTACTATCTGGGACAATTTCATATTAATAACGGTATTATCTTTATCACCTGTTATATAACGATATATATCTTTTTCAAACCTGTCATTATAATATTCATCGCCAAATTCGGATTCTGAAAATCTGTATTCCACTCTGTTCAAAACATACTCATATATCTGGAAAATATCCGTATATGCCGTAAGTATCTCCATTTTTGCAATTATGCGGTTTCTTAAAGCATCTATCCTGTCAACTGCATCAGGAGAAAGTGTATCAAGAAGTATCACATCATTAATAATCTGTTGGATTTCATTAATATAAGGGTCAACTGCTGTCTTTTTTGCAAAATCAAAATCCGAATAAATCTCCGCAAAGGTATAATAATTCATTGCAAGTCTGAGCTCAGCCATTCTTTTATACAAGGAAGATAATCCCTCTACATATATGTGAAGGTTTTCTTCTGTATTTTTCTTTTTTAATAATTCACCTACGGCGGTTGTTAAATCAGCCATATCAATTCTCCCGATTTATTATTTTGTTACTTCTTTGTAAAAATCAAAGCAGTCAAATGTTCTGAAATAATCCTCAGGTGTCTCTGCCCTTCTTATCATCTGGACTTCACCGTTTTCTTTAAGGAGTAATTCAGCCGAACGGAGTTTACCATTATAATTATAGCCCATAGAAAAACCGTGAGCTCCTGTATCATGGATAAAAAGATAATCTCCTATCTCGATTTTAGGCAACATTCTGTCTATAGCAAATTTATCATTGTTTTCGCATAATGAACCTGTTACATCATACTTATGGTCGCATGGCTCATTCTCCTTGCCAAGAACCGTGATATGATGATACGCACCATACATTGCAGGTCTCATAAGATTAACGGCACATGCATCTGTTCCAATATATTCCTTATATGTGTGTTTCATATTACCGACTCTTGTTACAAGTCCGCCATAAGGGCCCATCATAAAACGTCCCATTTCGGTATAGATTGCAACATCTCCCATTCCGTTTGGAACAAGAACTTCATCGTATACTTTGTGCACACCTTCGCCTATTGCAAGGATATCATTAGGTGTTCCGTCAGGCTTGTAAGGGATTCCCACACCGCCTGAAAGGTTGATGAATTTAATATGACAGCCTGTCTTATTTTTGATTTCTACAGCAAGTTCAAATAATATTTTTGCAAGTGAAGGATAATAATCATTCGTTACCGTATTACTTGCAAGGAAAGAATGAATACCAAAATTCTTAGCTCCCTTTGCCTTGAGGATTTTGAAGCCTTCTATAAGCTGTTCCTTGGTAAATCCATATTTTGCGTCACCCGGATTATCCATAATTGAATTAGCTATTGAGAACAGTCCGCCCGGATTAAATCTGCAGCTTATTGTCTCAGGTATTCCTATAAGTTTATCAATCACATCAATATGTGTAAAATCGTCAAGATTAATTATTGCGCCAAGCTTATTGGCATATACAAATTCTTCAGGAGGAGTATCGTTAGATGAAAACATTATCTCCTCACCTTTGCATCCGATTGCTTTTGAGAGCATAAGTTCTGTTTTTGATGAGCAGTCTGTTCCGCATCCGTATTCTCTTAAAATATTGATAAGGAATGGATTTGGGGTTGCTTTTACGGCAAAATATTCCCTAAAGCCGGGATTCCATGCAAATGCTTCTTTAACTTTTCTTGCATTTTCCCTTATTCCTTTTTCATCATAAATGTGAAAAGGTGTGGGATATTTTTTTACGATTTCTTCAACTTGTTCTTTTGTTACAAAAGGTTTCTTTTCCATTTTTAATTCTCCATTTCGTATTGTATAATCATCAGTCTTGCCATATTAAGTGCCATAACGGATGCGCTTTCTCTTATTTTTTGTCTGTTCCCATTGAATCTGAACTGTCTGCAAAAAGTATCCTTTCCATTGGTACATCCTATAAAAACAAGTCCTTTAGGTTCATCTTCACTGTCATAAGGACCTGCGTATCCGGTAATTGATACGGCAACATCTGCACCTGATTCTTTTATAGCGCCGCATGCCATTTCTCTTGCTGTTTTTTCACTTACAGCCGTATATTTTTCAAGCGTATCTTTACTGACGCCGAGGAGCTTCATTTTTGCTTCATTGGCATAGGTTATGAAGCCATACTTAAATACCTCTGATGCTCCTCCAACATTTACTATTTTAGAACATGTAAGTCCGCCCGTGCAGGACTCTGCAACAGATATTGTAAGACTATTCTTTCTGAGAAGTCTTACAAGGGCGTCTTCAATATTTTCTTTTTCATCCGTAGAATAAACATTATCGCCAAGTCTTTTAATTACCTCTTCTGCAATCGGCTTTACAAGATTCTGTGCCTTTTCAAAACTGTCAGCTTTGGCTGTTATTCTCACTTCGCTGCAGGATGTCTTGGCGTATGTGGCTACTGTAGGATTAGTCTGATTATCTATTATATCAAGAAGCATGGTTTCTAAAAGACTTTCTCCTATTCCGCATTCCTTTATTGTATATGAATACAGAACATCATTGGTTTTACTTCTAAGATATGGTATTACATACTCTTCAAACATTGCAGTCATCTCAATAGGAGGTCCGGGTAAAAGAATTGCGGTAAAACCGTTTTTCTCAATGATTGCACCGGGTGCTGTTCCGTTATGATTATATAAAATTATGCTGTCCTTTGGAACTAATGCCTGCTTATAATTGTTATGGCTTGGTGTATAAGATAAACCTTTAAGAATATTTACCATATTTTCTTCTGCTTTAACATCCCTTACAAGCGGAACATCCATACATTCACATACTGTTTCTTTAGTTAAATCATCTTCGGTAGGTCCAAGACCTCCTGTAAGTATGACAACATCAGAACGGCTCATTGCATCTTTGAAAAGAGTTCCAAGTCTTTTATCATTATCACCTACAACAGATTGGGCATATACATTTATTCCCAGGCTTGCACACTGCTTTGACAGGTACGCAGCATTAGTATTTACAATATTCCCAAGCAGGATCTCTGTTCCCACTGAAATAAGCTCTGCTTTCATTTTTAGATTCCTTTACATATCGGAAATTACTTTCCTGTTCTTTATAAGGTAATCGGCAAGGGAAATTACCGATAATGCCAGCGAAATATATATGAATACATTATTAATTACCGTAAAAACATTATTCTGTATATTGATAATAAGTAAAATACACATAATCATCTGGAATGCTGTTTTGAATTTGCCCCACCAGCTGGCGGCCAGGACAATTCCTGAGTCGCTTGCAACAAGTCTGAATCCACTTATAATAAACTCTCTGGCAATCAGTATTATTACAATCCAGGCCTGGAGTCTGTTAAGTCCAACAAAGGATATAAGCGCACTTGATACAAGAAGTTTGTCCGCAATAGGATCCATAAACTTGCCGAAGTTGGTTACAAGATTATACTTTCTTGCAATCTTCCCGTCAAAAAGGTCTGTCAGGCTTGCTACTGCAAATATGCCTAACGCAATATATTTTCCTGCTTCTCCCACACATCCCGTGAAGAGAAAAAATACAAAAAACGGTATAAGAATAATTCTGAATAAAGTTAATTTATTGGGTAAATTCATATCAAATCTCCTATCAAATCATATTCCATGGCTTTAACTATCCTGACTTTTGCAAAATCGCCACTCATAAGTTCTTCTTCGCTATTAATGAATACATAGCCGTCTACCGATGGTGCATCCATATAAGATCTTCCGACATAAACATCTTCATCACTTGCTTTTCCTTCTATAATTACTTCAATTTCTTTTCCAACAAGTCTTTCTGACTTATCCATGGATATTTCCTGCTGAAGTTCCATTATCTCGTCTTTTCTGCAAAGTTTCACTTCCTCATCCACCTGATTATCAAGGGATGCAGCCTTAGTATCTTCTTCCGGTGAGTAAGTAAATACTCCAAGTCTGTCAAATTCCATCTCGTCTATAAAATCAAGCAGAATCTGATGATCTTCTTCTGTCTCACCCGGAAAACCTGTTATAAGAGTCGTTCTAAGACAGATGTCAGGAATTTCTTTCCGCAATTTTGAAATAATATTCCTTAGTTCGGCATTATTGGTTCTTCGTCCCATTGCCTTAAGAATCTTATCTGACGCATGCTGTATAGGCATATCAATATAATGACATATCTTTTTTTCGGTTCTTATAGTCTCTATAAGTTCATCTGTTATTTCTTCCGGATAACAATATAAAAGTCTAATCCACTGTATTCCCGGAATTTTACAAAGTCTGTGCAGCAATTCCGGCAATTTCTTTTCTCCGTATAAATCTTTACCATATACGGTTATCTCCTGTGCAACTATTATAAGTTCCTTAACTCCGTTGTCTGCCAGATACTCTGCTTCCTTAACAAGTTCATCCATAGGAACACTTCTATATGCACCTCTTATCATTGGAATACTGCAATAGGTGCAGTGCTTGTCACAGCCTTCTGCTATCTTAAGATATGAATAATATCCTCCGGTTGTAATAATTCTCTTAACATCCGGTCTGCACATCTTGTTAATGCTTTCAAGTTCATTATGTTTCTTATCTGCCAGCACATCATCAACGACATCACAGATTTTATCAAATGCCGTTGTTCCAACAATTGCATCTATTTCCGGAAGTTCCTGTAATATTTCATTTTTATATCTCTCTACAAGGCATCCCGCTACTATAAGAGCCTTCAGATTATTTTCTTTATATTTTGCCATTTCAAGAATGGTATTAATGCTCTCTTCCTTTGCGTCATTTATAAAACCGCATGTATTGATTACAATAATATCTGCTTCTTCTTCATTGTCTGTAAATTCATAACCTCTGTCATGCAAAAGACCCATCATCATCTCTGAATCTACGAGATTCTTATCACAGCCCAATGAAATAAATAATAATTTCATTTTTTTCTCCCATTAAAGTATATTATGCAGAATTTATTTTAACCTTTTAGCCTGTAAAAATCAATAAGAAAAGAGGATTGGTAAATTTCAATCCTCTTTGAATGTTAATCTGTTATTTAGATTCTTCTTCACCAGCTGATGTTGTTTCAGACTCTGAAGCTGTTGTTGTCTCCGATGTTGTGGAATTGTTGCTGTCAAACTTAGATGATGCTGCTGAATATCCTTCAAGATATCCGTTGTACTCGCCTGACGCATATCCGGCATCATATCCGTTATTGTGTCCCTTTCCATATCCAAGTTTATTAAAAGTAATACTAAGTGCTACCGCAACAACAACAAGAAGAACAATAATCCATGAAAGCATTACAACTTTCTTATGAGCAAAATGTAAAGCTTCACCCTTGCTCTGTTTTCTCTTATCTACTTTTTCCTGACTCATCATATACCTCCAAATTTATATCTTTAAATACTATAATAAAAAATCAGTCCGAGGTCAAGTTTTTAACAGATTTATCATATTTTTTTCCATATATCAGCCAGAAAAGCAGACCAATGCATACCATTCCACCCACAATATTGCCAAGAGTAACAGGTATTGAACTGTTTATAAAAAAGCTCTTCCAGTTAAGTCCCGAAAGCTGTTCTGCCGTATAACCGTATGCTTCCATTGCCTTTGCCTTATAAGCTTCATTGCCTGACGCAATTATTCCTGCCGGAATGTAATACATATTTGCCACACAGTGTTCAAATCCACTGACAACAAATACAAGTATTGGGAAGAAGCAGGCAAAAATCTTGCCTGTAACATCTTTCGCTGCAGTAGCCATAAGCACAGCACCGCAGACAAATATATTACATAATATTCCCGACGTAAACGCTTTTGTAAATCCAAGGTCAATTTTTCCCATGGCAACTTTTATTGTAAAAGCTCCCAGCAAATTATTACTATAGCCAAATTGTCCGCTAAGGAATACAAGATATGCTATAATAACTGCCCCGATAAGATTACTGATAAATACGATAATCAGTATTCTTATCATTGAGAGTACTTTAATCTTTTTATCAAGAACGCCCATAATCAGCAGACAGTCCCCCGTAAACAGTTCTCCTCCGAGGAGTACAATAAGCATGAGTCCTATAGGGAATATGCTTCCTGCGATTGTTCTAGCCATTCCCACATTCGCTATGTTGTGCATCGCAACGCTGCTTCCTTCTGCACCGAGAGCTATAAACATTCCCGCAAAAATTCCGAGAAATATCATTTTTGCCACAGGCATTTTCGTCTTGTTTATTTCAAGCTGTACATTTGCTTTAAAAACTTCTGCCGGAGATAACATCGGCGAATTTGTATTTTCCATATTGATTCTCCTAATTTTTAATCAATTTTAATCCCAAAGAATGAATATATCACAAGATATTACCTCTTGCAAGGTTAAAAACCTGTAAAATCATCCCATTTCCCAGGCTTTTACCGCTGCATCATATTCGCTGTTAAGCCTTGAAAAATCTTCATCATTACCACCCGCATCAGGATGAAGTCTTTTTGCAAGAGTCTTATATTTCCTCTTAATTTCTTCAAGGTTCCTGCATCCCTTGAAATATCCTGATGCTATATTAATATGACGGCCTCTATCCTGTTTCTCATTAACATCTTCCGCCGATTCCTTCCAGAATGAATAATATTCATTATCATCTGTTCCGAAATTACCATAAAATCTGTTTTCGTAGCATTTTTTCTCCCACTCGTCATAAAAATGGTCTTCTTTTTCTTCTTGTTTTTTCTCTTGTTTTGTTTTCTTCCTATGCTCCTCGTTGCCATATTCTCTTCTTATCATCCAGCATATTCCCGCACATATAAACTGAAGAGCAACAAAATTATGAAACGCACCTTCTATTGTCTTAAAACTGTATGTCAATGTCTGATAGAAAATAAATAAGCCTACTCCTATGGTTATAGAAGCAATTCCAAAGGGAATATAATAACCGTCCACAAGATTTCTTAATCTTATAACAATCTTTCTTGCGGTAGTTTTTTTATTAATGTACAATTCACATTCCTTGAACATATTCTCTGCATAACGGGTAAGCTTTGGCTCCACCATGAAATATATTGTGGACAGTGCCGATATTGTAAACCAGAGTATATATATTGAAAGAAATGTCAGAAAAAATGTTCTAAGTAAATCCTGTCCTTCATTGCCAACTACCTGTACATGCATGAATGGGAAAAAAAATGTATAGTACAGAATAAATCCTACAGGTACATATAGAAAATAAAATCTGTATTTCTTGTTAAATAACTTATCCAATGAAGCTATATGCAACATTCTTAATATTAAAATTAAACCATAAATTAATATTAGTCCGGCATATCCGGGTTCTTTCTTTACTTTACTCATATTATCCTCTTATATGTTTTTTATAATCATACCCTTTTTTATTTTAGTTCAAACAAAAATAAAACCCCAAGACCAGATGAATTTTATTCAAAAGATTTGGGGTTTTAGGTTTTTAATTGATTAAAGCACCAATTACTTGGCGTAATCTGTTACTCGTGACTCTCTGATTACATTAACCTTAATCTGACCCGGATATGCAAGTTCTTCTTCTATCTTCTTAGAAATATCCCTTGCGAGCAATACCATATCAGCATCACTTATAAGCTCCGGAACTACCATGATTCGAATCTCACGTCCTGCCTGAATAGCAAATGACTTATCAACGCCTTTGAATTCATTGGTTATATCTTCTAACTGTTTTAAACGGTTGGTGTATGTTTCAATTGTTTCTCTTCTGGCCCCTGGTCTTGCCGCAGAAATAGCATCAGCTGCCTGCACAATGCACGCAATAAGGCTCTGTGGCTCAATATCACCATGATGAGCCTCAACAGCATTAACTATAAGTTCTGATTCTTTATATTTTCTGCATAAATCAGCGCCAATCTGAACATGTGAGCCTTCTGTCTCATGATCAATTGATTTACCAATATCATGTAGCAGACCTGCTCTCTTTGCTAATCTGACATCAAGACCAATTTCCGATGCCAGCAATCCACAAAGCAACGAAACTTCTACAGAATGTCTGAGTGCATTCTGTCCATAGCTTGTTCTGAATTTCATTCTTCCAAGAAGTTTAATAAGTTCTGGGTGTATACCATGAACTCCCGTTTCAAGAGCAGCGGCTTCACCCTCTTCTCTTATCATTATTTCAACTTCTTTCTGAGCTTTTTCAACCATTTCTTCAATTCTTGCCGGATGTATACGTCCGTCAATAATTAATTTTTCAAGTGCAATTCTGGCGACTTCCCTTCTTACAGGATCAAATGCAGATAAAATAACGGCTTCCGGTGTATCATCTATAATTAAATCAACACCTGTCATAGTCTCAAGAGTTCTAATATTACGTCCCTCTCTACCGATAATTCTACCTTTCATTTCATCATTAGGAAGCTGTACCACTGAAATAGTAGCTTCTGCCACATGGTCGGCTGCGCATCTCTGGATTGCACTTACAATGTAATCCTTTGCTTTCTTATCTGCCTCTTCCTTGGCTCTGCTTTCCATTTCTTTGACCATAACTGCGGTCTCATGTTTTACTTCTTCTTCTACAGTTTTTAAAAGATATTCTTTTGCCTGAATGGAGGTTAATCCTGAGATTCTTTCAAGTTCCTGCACGCGCTTAGCACTAAGTGCTTCTACTTCCTGCTTCTTATGGTTCAACTCTTCTTCTTTGCGATTCAAACCATTATCTCGCTTCTCAACAGCTTCTAACTTCTTGTCAAGAGTCTCTTCTTTGGAAAGAACACGACGTTCATATTTCTGTACTTCGTTACGACGTTCTCTTATTTCCCTGTCAAGCTCATTCTTAGCCTTAATAGACTCTTCCTTCGCTTCAAGAAGAATTTCTTTCTTCTTCGTCTCTGCTGTCTTAAGTGCTTCATCAATTATCTCTCTGGCCTTAGCCTCTGCACTTCCGATTTTCTTATCGGTAACCTTCTTATGGTATGTAGTGCTTATAAGCCATGTAACCGGAGCTGCGACAACCAATGTTACGACACAAGCAATAATAATATATACCTGCACAGGAGCACCTCCTTATTTAGTTTTCATTGTAATACTAAACTACAACAAGGATAATTTTATACTTTTTTAATAAATGTGTCAAGTAAAAACAAGTGTATGTATGTGTTTTTCTAGAGGTGGCAAAAGATTTAGAACGGAAGTCCTTCGTCATCTACATTGTCGGGAATGTTCATGAAGCCGTCCGCATCTGTTCCAGGTTCCGGTCTTCCTGAAGAACTGCTGTTTTTGCTTTCTGCAAATTCCTGTTCTTCAATTACAACATCTGTTGTATAGACTTTCTGACCTTCCCTGTTAGTATAGCTGCCGGTCTGTATACGACCGGTTATAGCTATCTTTGTTCCCTGATGAAGGTATTTTTCTGCAAACTCGGCAGCCTTATCAAATGCTACGCAGGAAATAAAGTCTGCTGTCTGCTCTCCACTGTCACTTTTGCGTCTTCTGTCTACTGCAAGCGTATATCTTGCTATCGTCATAGGCTTCTCGCCGGTTGAGAAGCTGATATGAGGGTCTCTCGTTAAACGTCCCATTAAAATGACTTTGTTCATCTTTTGCCTCCTTTCTTCTCATTATGAGAGATTTCTAATCAGTTTTGTATATACACCATTCTTTGTTGATAGAATAGGTAATCCACCGTTTAATATTTCGGCATATATATTTTTATGCCTTGCTATTACTGCAGGTATTTTTCCTGCACTCAAATTTTCACTTATTTCAGGTACTTCATCTTTATTAAATTTACCCTGTATGAAGGCTTCGAGCTGTCCGTTATTTTTAGCTGCAAGGACTTTAGCCATTGCGTTGGCTCCATTAACAGACCACCTCATTCTTCCATGTTTCATTCTAAGTGTTATTACAGTGCAGTTTTGGCTTTCCTGCACGCCCATGTCTTTATATATTATTCCTTCCGGAGCTTCAGGAAGATTGATTCTCTTCTTATAAGGTATTAAACCATGATAGTTGTTATTAAGATATTGATACAGTTTTCTTGCATTTTCTGCACCTTTATCTTCCTGATCATCTGTATCGATGCTGTTTGCATATGTATCAATATAATCAAGCATCTTGTCGGGTTCTGCATTTCTGTATAGCGAAGCGATATCCCTGGCTGCTCTTTTGTCTTTTATCTTTGCTCTGATTTCCTTCAGAACGTGGAAGCGGTCAAGCTGGAATATCACACCGTCCGCTTCATCTTTTATCCAGTTTCCACCGTCTCCGTTTAGGATGCGGTATTTGATTTCATCTATGTTATATGTCCTTTTTATGGCATTATCTTTCTTTTTAATAAATGTTTTTGCCGGTTCCATTCCGGCTACTATCTGCTTATTTATAAGGTGGCTGCCTGTTTCGGCATCCCATCCTTCGTATATAGTTGCTACTTTTAATTCATGCTTTATGTCTGCTTTATGCTCTTTTGTCTGTGTTGGCAGCCATACGCCATCCATTTCTTCAAATATTACTTCTGTATCTTTTTTATCAGGACTGTATTCTTCAGAGGTCCTGTTATTTTCATTTTCTGATATTTTATTTCCTAATGTATTAACTATATTCCATACTGCTGTATGGCTAATGTTATTTCCTGTAGTATCGTTTAACTGTTCTGCGGCCTTTCTGTAGCTTTCTTCTGTAGCTGCTTTTACCACTTTTTCAATCAAATTGACGGAATACATTCCGTTTTCTTTTGTATTCATATATTCATCAAGCAGGTATCTTGCATTTCCATTATTATCAAGATACATTTGTCTTCGGTATTCAACATTTCCGTATATTGTTTTTATTGTTGTTGTCTTTTTGCCTTTTGAGCGAAATATTTTTTTATCCCGCTGTCTCATCAGTGTATTATCAATCTCTTCAAGTATTTGTGCCGTTATCTTACTTGCAGCAAGGCACATTGCGTTAAATACCTGTTTTTCAATCATTTTAAATTCCATGGTATGTATCTTCCTCTTATCATTATTTTTATCCAGTCTGTAATCCTGTGCTGGTACACGCACTTCACACGTTTGGAGCCTGTCCCTTAGTGTGAACATTTCCGCTGTCCCAAGTGGTTTAACCTGAAATGGGAGTGAGCCATCCGCTTCGTTTAACCCGGTTACCAGCCGGCATAGGTCTGTCTTCTGCTCACTTTCTTAAGCATACTATTATCTAGCAGAAAGGTTTTCGCACGAGATGAAACATTCCTGCCTTTCGTTTCCGACCCACTGGGGCGGAAAGGATTGGCGAAGTGGAAAATCGCTGAATCTTTGACTTTTTATTCAATTTTCAAGTAACTACATATAGTTTACATTTTTTATTTTTAAATTGCAAATGTGCGATTTCTCTTTTTTTAATAAATTTGCACATTTATTCCGCCCCACTGGGGCGGATGTCAAATCAGCTCTTCCATAACAGTGTAATGATGCACTATGAGAAAAGTATACTCTGAATATATACACTATAAAAAAAGCCCCCGCCCCAGTGGGGCGGAAGCTCAATAATTTTTTATTTTTACATTTCTCTGTCTAATTCCACATCTTTCGATTTGTGACCTAATTCATTCCCCTCATCATCTTTGATATGATTTTTCAAAACATGTTCTTTGTCACAATAAATACAATCCTTATTCATTAACATTCTCCAATCTTTGACAGCTCTGCTTATCGGCATAAAGTATTCTGCATAACTATCCTTAGGGAAAAATACAACATAATTCTTTCCCTCTCTCCACGCCTCATGTGCAGCCTTAAATACATTAATAGGTACATAACTTGCGGACATATCTGTAAGGCGGTACATATTTACTGTCATATTCCCCCACTTTGTATAAAGCATGTCTCCATAGTCGGTCTGTTTATGCAGGATTGGGAGATTATTTTCCCTGCAGTAAGATACTAATTTTTCTTTGTTTTTCATATTGAAAACCTCTCTTTCTTATTTTTTATAAGATAATATTAGCTGTGTTTTAATAAAAAAACAAATGTGCGATTTAGCCGTTTTTTCTAAAATCGCACATTTAAAAAAGCCCCCGCCCCAGTGGGGCGGGAAATCGCTTCTTTCAGAACGAGCCTCCGGAGTGTCCGGATGTTGTCTCTTCCTCGGTTTCTTCTTCAGAATTAATGTATTTATCGTAAGACGGTATCTGTTCTGCCACTGTGAATATGAATGGGTCATATATATAACCTGTGTCATACGATACATCAAACATATCCTTATCAAGCTCTGCCTTGTCTGCAATGTCTTTACGCTCCATTAATGAAGCTGTTACGGTATATATGCCGTCTTTATTAATGCCTTCAATGGTTATGTATTCCTTCAGGAACTTTTCCATATCTTCGTTCCAAATAAGCATAACAGGTATGCTGTCCTCATCTGTCACGGTCATCTCATATGCAAGGTATACATGCAGCACATATTCCCAGTTAAGGCTTACGCCTTTGGTATCCGTAAGGCTGTTGTCTGTATTGTTTTCTTCGATGTAGTCGGTTACTCTTTCATAAAATTCCTGATATACCTTTTTTGTAATCTTATCTACCGGATAGACCTTACATATTTCTTCATAAGACGTATCGCCGTTCATGAACTCATATACTATTTTGTTGCTGCTGTCTACGGTTGAAGAGCCTTTGCTTTTTCCGGAAAACAGTGTAAAAATAAGTGTGAAAATTATAAGGACAACAAGAATAAGCGGAGCAAGGATATAAAGAAGGTTCATGACAACAATCTTAATTACCTTTTTAATGATTTTCTTTACTATCTCCATTACCTTATTAAGTAATTTTGATGACATGTTATTATCTGTATTGTTCATCTGGAGCATATTATTAAGGTTAAAGGAATTACTGTTGCTATTTTCCCTGTCATCCGGCGTAAAGAACTTTTTATGTTCATTTTCTCCGGACTTTCCCTTTACTTTTAATGACAGTCTTTTATCTTTTTCTTCCTTACCTGCCGAAAAAGAAGTCTTATTGTCTTTTTTCCCATTCCATGAACTCCCGGTCCCTTTTCCGGTATATTTTTTATCCGGATTCTTTCCCGGCTGTTTTCCCGCCCCACCGGGGCGGAATCCTTCATACCGGTCTTTTGCCTGGTTCTTTCTTCGTTCCCGGAGTTCAAGTATACGTCTGTCTATATCATTGCCGGTCTTTTTTACATCCTTCATCCCTGAACCGGCTTTATCTGCCGTTTTTAGGATTTTCTGCTCAGCATATTCTGAAGGCTGCTCTTCTTTCGTATCATCTGCTGTATTTAATTTATTTGCTGTTCCTGCAAGTTCAAGCCTGTCCTTATCAGGCATCTTAATTTCCGGCATATGATTTCTCCTTGGAATCAGTATTCACAAGCTCATAAATCTTTGTATCCTTAGGGATTCTGTCATCAAAAGGAATGACTGTTTTTCCTATTTTCAATAATCCGCAGCCCTTTAAAGGATTACGCACATAATTAAGCTGCTCATCTGATATGTGACAGAGTTTCCTGATATCTTCAAGATCATCTTCAGACTGCTTAAGCAGCACTACAAGCTCTGAATTGGATAACATTGTTCTTGCCGTATCTGATGTCATAAGGTCGGGTACATTCTGTGTAACTCCAACACAGCGACCATTGCACTTCCTGATTCTTTTCCACAGTTTGTAGAAGAATTCGGCGCTATACTGATACTTTAGATACATGTGCAGCTCTTCTACAATAATTATCGTTTTTCTTCCTGAAAAACGGTTTGAGGATACCCTGTTAAGGATGCTGTCAAGAACCACTTCCAGTCCTACAGGCATCAACTGCTCATCCATATCCCACAGGTCATAACACTGTATTCTTGCATCGGTATTTACATTTGTCTTTTTTGCAAAAGTATTTAGTGAACCTTTTACAAATAACTCCATGGCGAGGGCTATATCCCTTGCTTCAGGTTCATCACATGATTTTATCTCATCATACAGGGTTTCAAATGTTGGTGCCTCTCCTTTGTAACCGGCTTCAACGTATGATTTATATACGTTGATAACACACCTGTCTATGATTGTTTTTTCTGCAGGTGTTATTCCGTTTAGGATATGTTCAAATATTGACATGATGAACTGTGACTTAAGTGTTACCGGCTTGTCCTCTTCGATACTGTAATCTTCGTTTATGTCCATAAGGTTTATATGATGAGGGCTTTCTGCGGATATTTTTATTACTTCTCCACCGTACGCTTTTACCAGGCTTCCGTATTCACGCTCCGGGTCGATTACTATTATATCCGTATCAGGGTCGGCAAGTGCTTCAAATCCCATTTTAAGTTTTGCAAACACAGATTTACCGGAACCGGGAACAGCCAATATCATCATATTGGCGTTATTGAGCTTTGTCTCATCAGCCATTATAAGATGCTTGCTTATCTGGTTTTTCCCATAAAAACTTCCATGGTAATCCTGAATTTCTTCCACATAAAATGGTGTAAATGCAAGCATTGAACCGCTTAACATTGTTCTTGATATGTCTATGCAGCGTAATCCGTATGGAAGTGCCGTATGCAGCCCTTCAAGCTGTCTGTACTCCAGAACGGATATTTTACAGCCTGCAGTTTTTCCGGCTGCTATAACCGCATCCGTATCCCTGTCAAGCTCTTCAAGTGTATCTGCAGTATGTAAAATCGTCATTGTTGAATATAAAAGTCTCATATCATCTTCACGCAGATTATTTATGAATTTCTTTATTTCATCACGCTGAACCTGATAATCGTATGGGATTTCATCATAAGGCATATGACGGCTGTGCTGTTTCTTCTTCCACTGGTCGATGTTTTTATTAATTTTTGTTAAACGCTGCTCTGCGTTTTCTACTGCTTCATCTGTCGGAACCGGGTCAGATGTTATGGAGAACATTACCGGATTCGGGATGTCTCCGATTATCCTTGATATAACATTGTCTTTTATATAGGTTGAGTAATCTGTAACAACAAGTGTCCTTGCATACTTTTTACCAAGTTTTATATAATCATGTTCACATGCAAAATATCCGGGACTGATATATGTCCTTGCATCCCTGCCGCCTTTTATCATATCTTTTAAGTCAATGTCTGACTTATCGTTGTTGTTAATATCATTGAATATTTCAAGTCTTTCTTTTCCGTCAATGTCTTCAAGCATTGAATCCATTGAAACGAGGCTGTTCTGAAGGCTTATTGCAGCTTTGTCAAAGTAGCTTTTTGCAAGTTCGTATGAATCTGCATCAGTTGAAAGTGTAAGATATATTTCCTGATATATCGTATTTGATTCTTCCACTATGTCAGATATGATTTTGTTATATTCATTCCTGATTTCTTCCATTCCGTCTTCTGCAGGCTTCAGTAAGTATTTATTATTGTATTCCTCCAGATTGAGCTTTCTTCTGCTTACTGTGATTTCATACATAAATTCGCTTTCAAAGCCTGAAAGGAAGTCAGCATATCTTGATGAGTAGCTCTTTTTTTCCTCTTTGCCCACTGCCTGATAATTAATGTCTTTAATCCTGTAGCTTTTTGAAAATCTTCCATTCTTCAGGCGGAAAATTCCGTTTAAATATATTGTTTTTACAGGAATTATATCCTGAAGCTTTCTTGGTATAGGTATCTTATCAATTCTTGCTTTTTCTTTCATGTATTTCCTCCTTCAATATATCCTGTATGTAATCATCATTTCCAAAGGTTAATTGTTTTGGCATTAAAAAACACTGCTTAAACCACGCTGCAATAAATTTTTCGAGATACATTCCTTTGAATGGCTTGAACCCGATAAGGAACAGCGGAACTACCGCCGTAGGTATTACCCAGGATCTTGTGTCTGAACTCATTTTATCTTTCAGAATAAAATGAAGTGTAAGTGCAACGATGACTATAACAACTGTAAAGACAGTCTGTCTTTCATTAAAACCAAGAAAAAACTGTTCTTTGTAATCTCGTATTTCTTTATTTATTTTAAATTCCATTTTAAATCCTTTCTGTAAATGCTCTCCGCCCCGGTGGGACGGAGGCATATATTAAAGTGATGACATTTCTTTTATGATTCCTGATGCACCTTTGACAATTCCGGTCATTAATAACATATGGAATACAATCTCTCCCATGTACCCAAGAACGAGCGTCAGCATGGAACCGCTGTTAAACCAGCTTGATATTGTTATTACTGTTGCTAATTTAGAATATATAATCATTGCAAGACCTATTACTGCAGCTTCAAGGCATACGGATATGTAGCCTTTTACGAACTGCCAGCCGATGTTCTGTGTCCCTTCGCCGGCGATTGGGCTTAACATTACAGGTGCCATTGCCGTGTATATGTATAATTTAAAAAATCTTGAATAAACGGTTAACATTACCGTTACCGTAAGTGTTACAATCACAATAAATGTAATGATTGAAAAAATCAGTCCTACAATACTTGCATACCACGGAATTGAATATATGGCATCTGTAACAGCCTGCGGTATGCCTCCGCCTCGGCCTGTGTATATTTCGGTGAAGCCTGTGTCATGTATCTTTGCTACAATACCGCCTACAATTTTATAAATAGTGTTCATGAAATCAATACTGAAGCCTACAATCATTCTTGCAATTATATAGCGGATGAATAGTTTCAGTATTGTTCCGGGATTTCTTAATTCAGCAAAACTGGATGTTTCCTTAATTAAACCGATTCCAAAAAACACAATAATCAGACCGTATGCTATATCCTTTAATGCTGCATTAATCTGTATAATAACATCCCATAACACACCGTTATTCCATTCCGACAGGTTGTCTGTCAGCATAGCCCATATGTATTTTGTTGTAGTTCCCCAGAACTTTGTGCCGGATAAAAGAATTTCTCGTATCAGTTCATTCATCTTTTGCCTCCTTACATGGCTCCTATTGCTTTAAGAATCTCCTTCGCAAAGATTGCTATAAGACCGGTTGTGACATTGGTAAAGCCGAGCATTCTCTGTCCTGAATCATGTGATGAAATGGATGAAGCAAAATTCAGTATTCCCCATGCCGCAAATCCCATGCCTATTGCCTTGATTATCCCGAATATTATATCATCAAGTTTATTGATTGCACTTATTACCTCATTACCGGCATTATCCTCTGCAAAAACGGTAACGGCTGATGCAAATATCATTACCATTGCTGTTATTATTGTTACAATTTTTTTCTTCATGTTCTTTATTTCCTTTCTGTGGCTGCTCTCCGCCCCGGTGGGACGGAGGCATAAAAAAAGAACCCCTTTTTTTGGAGTTCTAAGCTACTCTGTTATTAATATCTTCTTCTGTTAATATCTGGCAGGTTGTGTCCGGCTTGTATATTTCGTCCTCGCTGACATCTTCTTTATACATATATCCGATTATGCCGACATCCGAATCCTGAAGTGTAACATTGCCGTAAGTATAAGGTTTTCCTTTTTTGCCCTTTGCAAGCGGTGTTTCGTGAATTAGAGGATGTGACTGCAAATCATACTTGAAGTCCATTGCAGGTTCTTCACCGCTTATCATGACAATACATTTATCTCTTGACAGTTTCCTTACCTCACCCGGCTGCATAAGTTCCCTGCCGGCTTTCTGGTCGTTGGTTGTGAAGCTGCCATGCATGCCACGGCTCATTCCATATGTATTAGTATCAATCGTTTCTTTGTCAAGAAGTTCTGATACATACTTATGAGTGCTTTGTTCGTTACCGCCAAGATATATGTATGTATCGCAGTTTCCAACGATTGTTTCCCAGACTTTTTCATATATTGCCTTAATCTGGTTCATGTTCTGTAAGATAATCGATACTGAAATATTCCTTGAACGTATGACAGATACAACGTGATCGAAATCATCCGGCAATGCTACATTCGCAAATTCATCCATAATGAAATGAACATGCAGCGGAAGAGGTCCATGGTACACGTTATCGGCGAGATATGCCAGTTTCTGGAACATCTGTGAATATAACATCGATACAATAAAATTAAATGACGGGTCCATATCGGGAATGATACAGAAGAGAGCTGTCTTCTCTTCTCCTATCTTATCGATTTCAAGCTCATCCGTCATTGTAAGGGATATAACCTCATCCATATTGAAAGCAGACAGTTTTGCAGTCAGTGTAGACTTGATTGTCTGCAATGTTTTGTTCGGAACTCCGATTATGTCTTCATAATATTTAAGAGCCGGATGTCCGGGATTTACAGCCTTCAAATCAAGGAATAATGCGTCAAGAGGATTTATTTCTTCTTCGTCATTTCCTCCTGATGAAAGAAGACGTACCATATCCATTACCATACCGAAGTTCTGTTCTTCTTCAGGAGCTTCGTAGTATAGATATAACATTAAAGCCATCAAAATTTCCATTGCTGCATTCTCCCAGTATGGGTCCTGCGGCTTGGAATCCTTTTTTCCGGTTGCCGAAAAAATCATAGTTGCAATTCTTTGTACGTCATTCTGACATGTTATGTAATGAAAAGGATTATATCTGTGGCTTCTTTCCATGTGGATTAGGTCAAGAATTTTTAGCTTATAACCCATTTTTAATAAAGCATTACCTGTTGCACGCAGGTTTTCGCCCTTTGGGTCAAGTATTACCTTTGAGCCGTTATCCTGAAGAATATTCGGTATTACATATCCTCTTGTTTTACCAGCTCCTGCTCCACCGGTTATTAATGTAAAAAGATTACGCTGGTGCTTATACATATCCATGCCGATTCTTAAATTCTCTGAAAGGATTCTGTCCGTCTCCGGATTCTGGCTGTATTTCTTCTGAAGTTCTCTTACATCAGCCCATTTTGCCGAACCGTATTCTTCGCCCGGTCTTTTATTCTTCATTATAGAAAAAAGATAAGCTGCAGCAAACAGATACAATCCTGACATAATAAGAAGTGTCTTTACTGTTTCCGGTACGATTGTAAATCTAAACGGATTGCCTGAAAGCGCCGTTCCAAAGTTATTAAGAATACCAAACAGTCCGCCTTTTGCGTAGGGTGCAATCTTAAGGGCAATCCAGATAACCATTCCTTCCCCGGCTATCGCCATATATAAGTTGTTTTTTTTATTTCTGCTGTTCATTTCCTCTTTCCTATATATTACCTGTCATTGATAATGATAAGATTATCCTTGTCATCATCAAAGTTATACTTTCGCTGCGGAAAGCTGTTGAAAGCATTCTGCTTAAATGCTGCACGTTCTTTTCGCTGCTCTTTTTCGTCCGTTTTAGCGTATATGCTGCTTTTATCAGGATTTGATGTTTTAGCATATTCACGGATTTCTTCTGATGTCTTTTCTGCAGCTTTTATTTTTTCCCGGACTGAAGGTCGCATTTCTTTCTCGGAATGTACTTTGTTAGTGTCTTTTCTGTCATAAGATGCAAGCAGGTCTTTTCCCATGATTTTGTATTCATCACCATATCTGCCGGTCAATGTATATTCCTTATCAGCATCGATGTGATATTTTAAAGACTTTCCTCCATACACTTCTTCTGCAAGTCCTTTATCAATTTCAAGGTATCTTACATCTTCTCCATATGTGCCTGGGACTCTTGTAACGTACGAGTTTTCTTTCTCATCTGTTACAAGCGTGTCAATGTTAATTGTGACATCGCCTTGTTCATATTGTTCTGAATAATCTCTCCCTGACGGACGGTCTTTCTCCGTCAGGGGGTCTGAGTTTCCCTGGTCTTTTTCATTGTCAATATTCACATCCTGTCTGACTGCTGACATCCTGTACTTCTCAACTATTCTGTTTATTACCGGAGCATCCATGCTTCTTACAAAAATATCAAGAATCCCATCGTCCTTTGCATTTTTGTCTTTTACAATGCAATACTTTATTCCGTATGCTTTTGCGGCCTTTGCAAATGCTTCAAGTTCATCTTTTTTGACTGAAAAAAGTGTTATGCCGCCTTTTTCCTTTAACATCTGCGTAAGTCTTATCTTACCTTTTGTCTTTCTGTTCCCTGACAATGCAGCAGCAAGAAGTGCCGCTGCATGTGCTGATGCCTTTCCGGCAATCTTTAATACTGCAATGCTTCCATCAAGCATTATCTTTATCGAGCCGGTCGCAAGCTCCATCGCCATATCCGCTTCGCTCATGTTCATCCTTCCTTTCTGTTTCCTGTTCTTTGCTTTCCTCACGCAGGTTTTCTTCCATGCGTACGCTTCGTTTTTCTATATTTTCACATATCCTTATCTCTTTCCGCAGTCCGGATATTTCTTCCGTGACTTCTGAAATTTTTTCTTTTGTTATTTCCGGATTTTCATTGTCCTTTCGTCTTAATTCATTTCTTAATTCCTCCCTTTCTGACATTTTTACTTTCATTTCCGAAAGCAGTTCTGTCTTTCTTCCAAGAAGTTCAGAAAGCAGCGTGATGTTATTCTTTTCAAGATATTTTGTCTCTTCTGAAAATACATTAATCTTATTTACTTCCTGCCTGACTGCGTGAGGTATCCTGTATGCCTTACGCCCGGTGTTTTTGTAAGAATTGATAAGATACATGTAATACCTGTAGAGTGATAGAATCATTCCTGGTTTCTCTGTGTATCTTCTTATCACTATTCCCACAATGCTTCCTGTTGCCGCCGGCTTTATCACCGGATGTTTTCTTCTGTTTTCTGCAAGTCTTCTTTCGATTGCAGCGTTTGTGTACTCTTCGCCAAGATGATACAGCCTTATTCCTCTTTCATGGTTAAGAGGCGTTACTGTCCAATACTTTCTGTTTGGGCTTAGATTGTAACGGTAACCCATTCTGCTAAGTTCTGCCCGGAGTTCTTTTATGTTCCGGCTTGCTTTGATTGCCTCGTCAAGAACTTCACGCAGGATGTTATAGCTTTCATTATTTCCGGCTCTTTCTTCTCTTTTGTAATATTCCGGAACGCTGCTCCGTTTTGGATTTCTTATTACCGACTTTTTATGTTCGGAACATATCCTGTCGGCGAGCTTGTGGAACTTAAACCATGACACTTCATCATGTATTCTTTTCCCGTTTTCAAAAGATACGGAATTGACAACAAAGTGATTGTGCAGGTTGTCGGTATTAAGATGCGTTGCAACCACAACCTGAAAACCCGGAAAATTTTTTTCGGCAAATTCAACGCCTATTTTATGAGCTTCATCAGGTGTTACCTCGCCTTCCGCAAAAGACATATAGCCATGGTACGCAAGTATTCCTCCTGTCTTTCCGAATTGTTCCTTGACGGTCATAAATTCGTTGAAGGAGTTTTGGACACTGCAGTTGATTCCTGTAACGTATGCCGACTTCTCTGTCTTCTCTTCATTGGTCGCATAATCAAGAAGGTGCAGGAGATTAAGTTCCAAGCACTCACCCGGTTCTACTTTCTCCGGATTATTGACGTAATTAATTACGTTGCTTAAGTTTTTTCCTGTTCCTTCAATCTTCCAGAACCTTGTTGTTGCCATGCTTACCCTCCTTCATCCGGGACAAGATATTTTCGCTGGATGTCATTAATGAACTTTCCTAAATTGTTAAGTATGTCCTGCAGCTCCTCGCTGTCTATGTAGTCATAGGTGTGTGACTTTACCGTAAGCTGATTCAGGTTGTTGGAAACGGCGTACAGGACACGCATGTCTTTATAAAATTCCTCGTCCGGTTTTGGCTTTGGAACAAATCCGGCTATCAGAAATCTTATGAGTGTTGCCTCCGACACTCCGCAGTCTTCAGCCTTGCGTTTAAGCCCGGCATTTTCCGTGTCACTTAAGTAGAACTGCTTCTTGACCTGTCTTTTTCTCATCTTCTCACTTCCTCTCTTATCCGGGGTCTAAGGGGTGTCCCCTTACAAGCGTGTTTTACTCCATGGGAGTACAAACGCACTGCTTGCCAAGGTAATGCAGCATTTTTTATGTGCCTCCGGTTTTTATGTTTTTTTACGAAACCAGCCGAAAAAAAAATGAAATTTTCTTACCGGTTTTCACATTCTGATAACAAAAAATCATTGACATCCTTGCCACATGGCGGAGGGGAATCAATGACTGTTCTAGTATCTTTAAGAAGAAATTTTATATTTTCTGCTGCGGTTCTTCCTGCTTTATCATTATCAAGATGGAGATATATTTTCTCTGTCTCCGGGAACATTTCAAGATATTTTTTCAATGCCGGATGCAGCATTGCGTTTTCATCTGTTCCTGTTCCGCTTATGCCGTCCAAGGACAGGTAATTCTCTTTTCTGAAATCCTTTCCTGACATTTTTATAAGTGTTGCATAAGATAAAAGGTCAATAGCTGCTTCAAAAACATGTACGGATTTTTTGTCACTCATCTTAATTCTAAAAGCATATCTTTTATCACTTCCCGAAACATCACCAAGCACTCTTTTAATTGTACTTCTGTAAGAGGCATGTGTCGGCTTTCCTTCTTCATTGAATCCAATAAAAACAACATTGTGATGCAGTTTGTCTTCATAAATGAGGTCATTATTAATACAGAAATTAATTATTTCTTCATCAATTTTTCTTCCGAAAAGATATTTTTTTATTAAAAAACTGTTGTAATTTTTCTTTGGAAGAGTGAAATTTTTTACAGCTTTTTCATTAAAATTTCTTTCGGATTGTGAAAATTTTTTTGCTTCACTCTGAATATTTTTTTCAATTTCTTTATTAATTTTTTCATCAGGTTTTGAAAAAATTTTATATTTTTCAATCAAAATCTGAACGGCTTCAATGAAAGAAAATCCTCTGACTTTTATTAAAAAATCAAGGGCAGTCCTCCCGCCGATTCCTTTTGAGTGCCACATCCATTTACCGTTTGACAGCTTCAGACTGTCATGGGATTTCAGCATGTAACTGTTACCGCATTTTCTTAAATCATAGGCTTCAAAATCGGAAATATAAGTGAGTGCATCTATTTTTTTTACCTCATCAAGGACTTCTTTTTTTACATAAAACATTCCCTGTTGCTCATTTCCATTTCCGAAAGTTTTTCTTTTTTCTCCGGCTTTATATCAAGAATTTTATTTTCTGCAAAAGAAAAATATTTTCCTGAATTACCGGCACCGATGATGATATGGTCTATAAGCGGAATCTCCATGATGTCACATGCTTTTGTCAGTCTGTCCGTCACTTCAAAGTCAAATCTTGACGGTGTAAGGCTTCCTGACGGATGATTGTGTATAACAATGATTGAAGCAGCGTTGCTTAAGACTGCACTCTTCATTACCTCTCTTGGATGTGCTGCACAGGCATTTATTGCTCCCATGCTGCAGATATTGAAATTAATGGGTGCATTGTCGCTTCTAAGATTCACAACGCAGAATACCTCACGGTCATAAGTCCTTAATTCCTTTGCAAGAATCCTTACCGCATCTTCAGGACACGTTATCTTTTCTTTTGAATAAAGCGGTGATGTTTCGACAAGGCGTATTGCAGCCTGTTTTAATTCGTATTCTTCCATTTTTCTTCATCTCCTTCATCTTTTTTTATGGGAATGGTAAGAATAAACTCATCAGGCATGACATTTAATATTTCTGTAAGCCTGCCCTTTACATCCACAAATAAAAAACTTTTGTCCATTACATTTCCCTTTCGTATTCTTTATCTTTAATTGCTTTTTTTGTTTCTTCAGCTATTGTTTTAAGACTTTTTTCTGAATATCTTTCTTTCATTACCTGACTGTAGACAGCTCTCTCTGTCTTTGATACCGGCTTATTTTCCGCAAATGCACTGTCCATTTTTTCGATATACTCTTCTTTGCTTTCCGTATATTCCATGCACTTGAACTGTCCTTTTTCAATGACATAATCTGATATTTTTTCTGCATCCCTTATCGCTGCAAATAATTCTTCCGGCTTATTTTTAAAAAGGGATATCCAGCTCTGTATGTATGATTTATGGTTCTGTATTCCTTTTTCATTAAGCCTTATTGACTGCGCCATAAATGCTGCAGATATTTCCGCCCTAAGCTCTTCTTTAGCATACTCCGGGCTTCCAAAAACAGTTGAAAGTTCCCTGTTTAGACGTTTCTCATTCCCTGTTGCGTGGGCTGCTTCATGAAGGAATGTTGCCATGTAACTGTAATCACTTTTGAATTTATGTGCTTCAGGAAGCATGATAAAATCTTCTGCCGGGCTATAAAATGCCTTGTCACCGCCTTCCTTAAATCCTACGTCCATTCCGGATATGATTCTGTCTCTTGCCTTTGCAAGTTCTTTAACGGAAATCTGTTCCCTGTCTGTTATCTTCTGCGGTGGTATCCCTTCTATCTGCTCTGCATTAAATACCGTATATTCCTGTACCAGCGGAACCAGTCTTTCTTTTGCTTCTTCAGATGAAAGCAGCGCAGCCTGCTCTCCTGTTATCTTGCATTTTCTTTCCTTGTCGTATAACGACCAGAACTCTATCCTTGTTCCTTTTTCTCCTTTTTTTACATGATAGCCTTTATCGTTCGCCTGCTTAAATGTCATCCATCGGTTGTCTTTATATTTCATTTCATCCTGCACAAATGACAGCATATAACGGTTCAGACCATGGTATACGTTGCCGTTGCTGTTTACCGGGGTGACTGTCATATACCAGTCCCTTTCCCAGGGAATCACGTCTTCTGACAATGCGTTAATAAAATCCTCAACTATCTTTTCACGAAGTTTGTTCATTCTCTGTCCTCCAGTCTGTGATATTTTGTTCATCCGCTTCCTCATTCGGGATGTCATCGTCAAAATCAATGCCGTTTTCCATCCTGAACCGGTCAATTATCTCTTTCATCTTCTCTTCCATCTGTGTTTTCCTCCTTCAATAAATAAGATAACAGCTGGTTCTTTTTAACCGCTTTTTTCATATCCGATAATATTTTCAGTTCTTCGATAGAAATTCTCGGAACTGATAAAAGGATTTCAAGGTCTGCAGCCTGCAGATCCTTTTCATCCTTTATTCCAGCTTCCTTAAGTCTTTTAAGGGCTGCTATTTTGTTATTAAATCTGACTGTCTTCATTTAAGCCTTTCAACCCTTTCCTTTTCGATTAAATATAAATATTGTGCCTTGGTTATCACTTCTTCGCCGGTTCTTACATTAACTACGGAGTTATTTTTGTATGTAAGAAGCTCTGTGTTTCCATTCACATAATGTACCCTTACCGTTCTGTTATCTGCCGGTGTAATTCTTTCTATGTCTCCGCCTCTTATCATTTTGATGTATCTTATTATCGTAGCCTGTGTCCGGTTCATTTTTAACTAAAAAGGGCAGCTAAAATAGCCGCCCTGCCTTTCTGTTTTATTTCCGCCCCACCGGGCCGGATTGATGTATTACATTTCCATGTCTTTTCCGTCAATGTCCTTTTCCATGTCTTCTTTTATTTTTTCCTAGACAAATCCTTTTTCTTTTGAATAGCTGTAAACACTGTCTGCCAGCTTATCTTTATCCTCAACGGCTGTTTCATTAACCTGCTTTACCAGATTTAAGGCTTCCTTGCCTTCCACCATATCTTTTGGTACTGCTATCATTTCATTTACTGATGAAGGAAAGATTGTAAGGTCTGAACCTATCCTGTCAACAAGGCTGTCCATTGTTTCTTTATCAAGAACCGATACCGCACCGTTGCATTTTGAACGGTTCGTTATTATATACATCGGGTCTTCAGATTCTTCCGGAAGGAAATCCGCAAACGCCGGGTCCATCTCAATAAGCATTTCACGCATGGTTTTGACAACCGGAGGGTCATTTTCTTTCATGTATTTAACCGCCTGTTCTTCAAGCTGTTCCCTTGTTTCGTAACCAAGGTATTTCATTATTTCATATGTAACAGCAGCGGATGCTTTGGTTCCGTCAATATCAGGAAGATTCACCCTGTAGATAACGGCAAGGTCATTCACCATACGGTGAGGCATATTTGCAATCATTTCCCTGTTATTCTTTGCATTTACAAGAGACATTGATATGTTGTCTGCATAATCATTAATATTAAAATCCATGTTGTAAGGAGCCTGCCTGTATGCCTCCTGTATATTTTCTGCTATTTCATTAAAAATATCTTCCATGTCTTTTCCGTTTATAAAATCGTTATAAAACTCATTTATATATATCACCGGAACAGCCTGAATGTCAGGCAGCTTTACAATAATCCCTGTAAGCTGCTCATTATTCTTGCATACTTCTTTAAAACTTATTTCAGCATTTTCATATTCTTCCGGGAGATAATCCTGTATATTTTCTTCTATGCTTCTTTTAAATACATTCATTGCCAGTGCCATTTTTCTTCATCTCCTTCTCTTTTAATGCTTTTGCAAAAGATATGATACTTTCGCTTTTTTCTTTGTTATTGTCTTCTTCGACAATAACATTTTTTACTTCATAGTCCATTTCGTGACCTCCTTTAATATTATTAAAGGCTCCGTTTCCGGAGCCTTTTTAAACTATCTTCTTCTGCTTTTCTTTTTCCTTTTTACTGCAAACACAATATTAATAATTAATACAATGGCAATTAGTGAGCATATCACTATCATGCCTTTATTTTCCTTGCTGTCACCGGCAACAACGTCTTCATGGATATTCATGATTACCTTACCGTCATTTATCACGATTTCGGTGACTTTCATGTCTCCGCCCTTCCAGTCGAAGCCGTACTCATTGGTATCGAGTATGTATCCTTCAGGAGCTGTTATCTCTTTAACGTAATACCTGCCGAAAGGAAGGTCTGTTGTGAATGATACCCTTCCATCTTTATCAGGGTTGGCAGTTTCGATAAGACCTCCTGCAGGAATAACGCTTCCGTCCTCTGCTTTTATTTCTTCCGCAGCATATAATCCAAAAAGGACCTGTGTAACGTCATCTTCGCTGTTTTCCAGCTTCTTTAAAAGGCTTACGCTTGCTTTCTGTCTTTCATTGACTATTTCATAATCGTAATAATTGATGCCGTCACTTTCGTTGTAATAGGTAAGAAGCACGTTTCTGTCTTCTGCAGGTACATATCCGGCAGGTGTTTTGGTCTCCCTGATAATGTATCTTCCGATGTAGATTTCAGGAGATACTGCTTTTCCGTCTGCATCTGTTGTGATTTCACATGCTGTATCGCCCTTTTTAAGACGTACCGTTCCGTCAGGTGTGATAATGTCTTCTGCAGCAATGATACTGAATGTAACATCCTTTAATGCTGCATCGGCATATTCCGGAGAATATACGTCATCATTTTTCTTTACTGTGGCAAAAACGCTTCCTGATTTATTGATTGTGATAACGCTTTTCTGTGGCATGTCTTCCTGGCTTACCGTTACGATCACAAGACCGTCTTCGCTTGCTGCAGCATCCCTTGTTATCTCAAAATCAACAGGAGCACTGTTAAGGACATATCCGTAAGGAGCTTCTACTTCAACAAGGCTGTATTTTCCATATCCGAGTTTTTCCGGTGTGATAAGATAACCTTCCTTGTCTGTATAGAATGTGTCAATTTCTGTGAGAACCGGATATGTGTATTTCATTGTTACAGGATTTCCGGATTCATCATAAATCTTATATGCTGCACCGCTTACAGGGATTGTATTTCCTGTCTCGGCATCTTTTTTCACTATTTTTAAATAGCTTTCAAAACTTCTGTTATTGATGAGGAACTTATATGTTTTCTCATTTTTTGCGATGTATACGTCAAAATCATTGATGAAATTAACATCTGGGAAGCCTTTAATCTGATGTACCGTGTATGTACCGTATGGCAGCTCTTTTGATTCTGCAAAGCCGTCTTCATCAACGGTTACCAAATCCTTAACAGATTCATCCGCTGCTTCATAGCTTCCTGCAGATTTAAGATAAATTTCAAATTCAGCACCGGTTTCAGGGGTCTCAATCTGTGTTTCTCCGTTATCGGAATGTTTAACTATAAGGATTTTTCCCTTTATTACATCGTCCTTGACGTTGAGGTTTAAGCTGTTCTTTTCTGCAGTAAACTTTGTAGGCTCTGCCCCAACCTGGTATTCTGTTTCATCAAGAAGATAACCTGCAGGAGCTTTTATCTCTTTCATTGTATAATTGCCGCATACATACTCTTTTGTTGTAAATTTTCCGTCTGCATCTGTTGTGTATGTGTCTACAAGGACACCGTCTTTATATACGCCGTATACTGCTCCTGATAATGTCGCATCCGCCTGTGCCTTATCTGTCTCGGCATCTTTTTTTACAACCTCTGCTGTCCACTTCTTAAGGACATTTGAAAAGGCTGCACCGACTGTTGAGTTATATGATACCGTGATATTCTGTGCTTCAGGAACAACATATCTTACGTCCGTTCCAACTTCTTCAAGTCTGTACGTGCCGATTGGAATATCTTTAAATTCAGCTACGCCTTTGCTGTCTGTTTTTGCTGTCATATTTACGGTCTTTCCTGATGTGGAAGTGCCGGACAGCTTGAATGTGATATTTGCGATTACACCGTCTTCTGAAGATTTAGTAACCTTGACATTGCCTTTTTTAAGAATATTTGAGAAAGCAACGTTTGTTGTTCCTCCGGCTGTGACTGTGACAGTCTTTGATGCCGGTGTAATGATTGTATCAGGGACCTCAAGCTCTGTGACCGTATATGTTCCTGGAGCAAGAGTCTGTGACACTTTTCCGGAATTATCAGTTGTGACGGTAAGATTAACACCGTTACCGCTTATTCTGAATTTGATGCCTGCGACTTTGCCTATTTCTGATGTCTTAACAATCTGCATTGTGCCGGCTTCATCCGCATAAAGGGCGAGATAAAAAGGTACAGGGTCAAATGTTCCTGTTATAAGTGCCTGTGATGAAGATGTCCAGACGATACAACCGGTAGTATCGGTAAATTCTTTTCTATCAAGACGGACGGTTGCCTTAGAAAAAGGTCTTGATGATGAAAAGGTGTACTGGTTATTATTCTTTGAAACTGTTACACCGTTAGCGGATGGAACGATATCCACTGCACTGTTATTTGTATCAGTAAGCGTTAATGAATACTTTCCTGTTGAAGGATTGTATACAAGCTGCTTAAGGTAATTGATATCATTATCCGCATCTCTTTTCAATTTAGCTGCAAATGAAGGTATCTTGTTATGATTTACTATCTTGTTAAGGATGTAGTTGTAACATTTCTCTGCAGGTCTGCCTTTGAGCATGTAGCTGTATTCGTCCGCAGGTTCGCCCCAGGCGTTGGAGGATATGCTTGTATTACTTGTGCTTGTTCTTAACTGCTGCTCGTATTCCCAGATGATTACCTGTGTGGCAAATCTGTAGTCATCAGCATTGCAGCCTTTAACAGGTACGGCATTATTGCCGTCATATCCATAGAGAAGGGCAAGAAGTATTCCTCTCTGTGCCACGTCTGACAATTTTTGGAACTGCAGGGCTGTATCTGTGCTTTCTGCCGTATATCCTGTTTCCTGAAATGGAACACCGGCAGCGATACAGTAAGCAACGTTGCTTACTCCGTTGGAATCGGTTATACGGAATTTTTCCGCCGGCTCCAATGCCCTGTCAGGATTCTCAACCATTTCCCATACTTTGCTGTTTTCATTGTATATAATCCTGTAGCAGTGTTTTCTTGTGTATTCATAGTATTTTCCGTCGGAGCCTATGTAATCTCCGTCATCAGATGATGTTCCGGTATCTGATGTAAACTTGTTAGGTGCTGCAAAAGCCGTTACCGGGATAATTCCAAGCAACATGGCTACAACGGCGAGCATAGCCGTTATTTTTTTTATTCTCTTTTTCATTTTTCTATCCTTTCTGTATGCTTTCCGTCCCACTGGGGCGGGTATAAAAAAAGAACCCATGTATCCGGAAACATGAGTTCTTATAAGGGGTAATATATTAGGTTTTAGCCGGCTAAGATATAAAAGATAACACAACCGTCATCGAATTGTTCAACATAAACTGAAAAAACCGGATAATCATATTCTTTACCATAAATATTATCCCAGTAGTTAATTGCATGATTTACCATCCATTCAGTAGAGGCTTCGGCATTTTCGGCAATGGAACCGTTAAACGGTTCAGACCATTTATAATGCTGGTGACCAACGGCACATTTATTAACCTTGTCATAATATCTCTGTGGGCCTGCTGTTGTGGTACAGTAATTATCCCATGCTGCCTCATCTGGAGTTATGTCATCACTTTCAACACCATATTTTTCTTTGCTATATTCTGGGCCATAACTATACCCTCTTGCTTTAAGCTCTTTGATTATATATGCCTTGATGCCTTCCACATCGTAAGGAGCATCCCACATAGTCTTTACTTTAGGTTTCTGTGGTTCTGTAGGCTTTGTAACAGGTGTTGCAGCCGGTGTTGTAGCAGGTTCAGCAGGTGCTTTGGTAGCGGGCTGTGTAACTGCCTGACTTGGTTTCTGTACCGGCTTTGTCTGTTGTTCATTAACTGTAGGTTTTGATGTCTGGCTCTGTGCAGGTTTTGCATCAGCTTTTTCAGATGTCTCTGCCGGTTTTATATCAGTTTCATCTGTTCCTGACTCTGCTTCTTTTTCTTCAGAAGCACTTTCTTTTGTTGATTTCTCTGTTTCTTTGTCTGTTGTGGGTAGTGCTTTATCACCGGATGTTTCATTTTCATCCGAATCCTTTGTTACCTGCACAAGATCTTCTCCGGATATTTCCGTCATGGAAGTAGTCTTTTTACCACATCCTGTTACCAGTGTCATCGCTGCTACTGTGGCAGCAAGTGTTATCATTATCTTTCTTTTAATCATCTTAATTGCCCCTTTCTTCTGCCATTTATGGCGTGTACTTCTTTTGTTAGCTTAATTATAAAAGCCTTATATATGCTTGTCAAATGTGCGATTTACCGGATTTTTTTAAAATCGCACATTTATCTGCACCACCTCCTTTAATGTGCTTTATAGGCTGTATTTTAGTCTCAAAAATCATTGATTTCAGAGATTTTAAGTAAATTAATCATTGCCGGCTTTATCTGTAACCAGCCGAGAACAGGATTAATATTGCCTTCATAGTCTTTTATGTAGCCTGTTCCTGAAGCAAATTCTATTTGCACAAGGTCTGTCATTGGATTATCTATGATTGACTTTAAGCCTTCGTAAGTAATGGTTTTCTGCGTTGCCGCCGGGTTAAATGTGTAATCCAGGCATAAGGTTTCTGACTTAATCCGTATCGATGCCGGCAGACACATTTCATCGTAGTATATATTTGTTTTCATAGTGTTCTTTCCTCCTGCTCTTTTTCTTTGTGTCTGGTTTCATGATATACCGAAATCTGATGTTCTTTCAGGTCTTCGGCTTCAAGGATAATATCGCCTGTTGAATACTGTTCTTTGACTTTCTTTATTGCATCAGCTTCGCTTGCTGCTTTTACAGGAACAAGTTTTGAAAGCGTTTCCTGAATTTCAATGACATATTCTTTTTCTTTTATGACATAAAGTTTGTTACACTGTTTTCCCATAAGCCAGCCTTCACTTACTACTTTTAACTGTTGAAATTTTTCAGGAATATCATGTAACATCCCATCATAAAGCTCTTTGTTGAAAATGCCAATGCTTTCCATATCCGGAGTAAGGTCAATCAACACCCGGACATTGTCATTCTTATCCATGTAATCTTTTACTGTTGCCATACTGCCTCCTATCTTTCGTATTCATCACGTTCTTTAACATTGCCTCGTCCGTCAAGCTCTTTTCCGGCTTTTAGATTTTCGTATATTTCCATGATTCTTGTTTTTCCGGCATGAATGTAAATGGTATCTTTTTCACGTCCTTCCGGGTGGTATAGCTCCCTTATCTGCTCATGGGTGCCTTCTTCATAAGCTCCTCGGTTGCTGGATTCCACGGAATGGTTGCTCACTCTGTATTTCTGACCGTTTATTTCAAAATAATAAGAATCGCTGTTTGCTGATTTTGATATATTGTTTTCCCTGCAGAAATCATCTATCCTGTCCATTTTCTCAGCATACTCTCTTATTTGGGTTTTACTCGGTTTATATCTGTATCCAAATCCCATATTGCCGCCTCCTATTGGTTGATTATGATAAGGCTGTTATCCATGTCATCAAAGTTATATTGTCGTTGTGGGAAGCTGTTAAACAGGTTTATTGCCTTATTTTCTCGCTTTTTATGCTGCTTTTTTTCAAAGGCACAGGCGGTTATTGAGTTATAGACGCATGTTATTATATAGCTGCGTATACTCTTTATATCCGTTTCTGATGTTTTTAGTGCATTTAGTATATGTTCCATGTGCTTTCTTCTAACAGCAAGGAATCTGTCCCTTACATTGCTGTATGCTACCTGTTTTCTGTTGATTCTTACGGTATCTGTTTCGCTGCTTACTACATCACTCATTACTCCAACAATCTCATCAATCATTTCCATGTCCTCATTATTTGTTATCAAAAGGCGGTCATATTCTATGTTTTCTGTTATCCTGTCATGAGCTTCCTCATATGTGACAGGTATTATTTCAGGTTCCGCTTCTTTCGCTGAAGAAAGAATATTATTTAATTCTTTAGTATTTAATTTATTAGTATTTAATTGTCCGCCGCTATCCGGATGTGAGCAATCCACATCTGCACTATCCACAAGCGGAAAATCAGCTTGTGGTAAACCTGCGTATTTAGGCGGTTCTTCGTCAATTCTGACCGGATTCTTTGGCTGCTCGTATATGATGTACTCCGTGTCTGTTATTACGCCTTTTCTATTCCTCAATACGTTTCTTTCAAGGTATCCGAGAGCTTCGAGTTCTTTAAGGGTTGATGATATTGCCCTTTCTCCTTCAAGAAGGATTGCGGAAAGTCCTCTTATCGTGTAATCCCAGTCTTCAGGAAGCGATAACATCACTGTAAGAAGTCCTTTACCTTTTAATGACAGTCTTCTGTCTTTGCATAAATAATTATTAATTACTGTGTAATCTTTTGTTTTAACAACTCTGAATATTCCCATGGCTATTTCTCCTCTGTCTGTCTTGTTGGTTTTGCTGTTATCATTACTCTGCTTATTCTTCCGTTGCTCTTTCTGTCCCTGAATCTTTCAATGTATTTAAAATTTTCAAGTTCTATAAGAGACGCCTTAATCCTTGCTGCTCCGTCTGATGTGTATTCCTGAAGAGCTGATACTGATTTGTCCGCTTCATCCGGAAGACATAAAAGAATTGAAAGCAGTCCTTTTGCCTTCAACGAAATTTCATCATCTGCTAAATAGTGTATTTCTTTCATTTTTAATTTCCTTTCTGTAAATGCTCTCCGCCCCACTGGGGCGGGTATAAAAAAAGCCGCTTTTAAAGCGGTCTCTCAAAATCTGTTTCTTTGTCTTTTCTTCTTGCTTGCATTTTCTCATAGTAGGCAACTGCTTTTTCCAGATATTCATTAATCTGGACATTGTTATCTCTTATCTTTGGTGGCAGCATGTTTACCAGTTTTTCTGATAAATGCTGCTTAACTGTCTGGTTCGCCTTTTCCACACAAAGCACATCTGTTATATCTTCAACAGATAAATCTTCATCCTGTGAAGCCTTTCGTAGGATGATTGCCTGTGCATGGCTTGGAGTGCAGTCCATGTCATTTATTACGCCTAACAGTATCTTCTGTTCCGGTTCCGTGAGATATGAAAGCTCCACGGCAGGTCTTAAGGCTATCTGTTTCATGCCTTTATTTTTCAGAATGGAATTATCTACCATTTCAAGTAATTCCGGAATAAGATAGGTTAATCTTATGTATCTTCTTACCTGTGTCTTACCATCACCGCTTTCTTTTCCTACCAGTTCGGCACTTTCAATTCCAACCAGTGTGTCATTATCTAAATCTTTACGCTGTCTTGAAATTGCTTCCAGCCTCATTTTATAAGCGAAGGCTTTTTCACTTGGCAGGATGTGTTCCCTGTGCAGGTTGCTTTCTACCATCTGCTGTATGGCTTCGTCCCTGCCAATATCGACTACTTCACATCTTATTGTTGAAAGCCCTAATCTGACACTTGCGTGCTTTCTCCGGTGTCCGGAAATCATTTCATATCTTCCGTCATCTTTTTTCCTTACGGTCGCAGGTTCAATAACACCATGTTCTTTGATAGATTCCATAAGTGCATCCATTTCGTCATTGTCTTCAACATGAAAAGGATGTTCCGGGAAATCATCAATTTCGCTAATCGGAACATCCATTATTCTTCCTGATGTTAATTTTTCTGTCTCTCTTTCTTCTGCTGATGAAAAAAGGTCATCAACGCTCGGCAGTCTGAATCCTTTCTGGCTCTTTTCCTTTGGCATGAGCTATTACCTCCTTTGTAAGTTTTTCATATGCTTTGGCTGCTGCATTATTGGAATCATAAGCATATATGCTCTGCCCTTTATTTGTTGCTTCCGCAGCCTTTGTTGCTATCGGGATTGAAGTATTGTATACATTCATTTTTGAACCAAATTCATTTCTGATCGTAGCGGTAATGTCTTTCGCAAGATTTGTCCTGTTATCAACAAGTGTTAGCACTATTCCTTCAATCTTCAGGTTAGGATTGATATGCCTTTTTACCTTACTTATCGTCTGTGTAAGCTGTGTCATTGCTTTTGCCGGAAGGTATTGTGCCTGCACCGGTATTATTACGGAATCTGAAGCCGTGAGGGAATTGATTGTCAGCATCCCAAGTGATGGCATACAGTCTATGAGAATATAATCATACTTATCTTTTACGGGCTCTATTGCCATTGCAAGGGCTCGTTCCCTTGTCATTGCAGATACAAGTGTAAGCTCCATTGCCGAGAGATCAAGATTTGACGGTATTATGTCAACTCCTTCTTCGTGGTTTAATATCACTTCCGAAGGATCAAGTTCATGGTCATTTAATGCAGCTCCTATCATGTCAGATATGGTATATTCGAGTTCATCATTTTCATATCCAAGACATGTAGTTAAATCTCCCTGTGGGTCGGCATCAATTAAAAGAACCCTGTTTCCTTCCCTTGCCAGCCCCACTCCAAGGTTTACTGTGGTTGTGGTTTTTCCAACACCGCCTTTCTGGTTGCAGACGGATATTACTTTACATTTGCTCATTGTCATTTCCTCCTTCAAGTTTTTTATAACAATATAAGGTTGCCAGGCAGTCGGCAAGGCTGTCATGTGCTTTTATATTCTTCCAGTCAAATCCGAAATAGGCTGCACATGTGGTTAATTTCTGCCATTTGAAACATCCGTATTTATCGCTCCATTCACCGTATATCGGGGCGAACATCTTCATTACGTCTGTTATCTCTGCCTCATCGTTTACCGGTATGCCGAACCGTTTAAGCATATCAATATCAAAAGCTACATTGTAACCTATGATATTCTTTACATCTTTTAAGATAGCTGCAAGCTGTCCAGCCACATCCTGAATTTCCGGAGCATCCTTTACTGTCTGTATGCTTATCTGGTTTATTTCTTCAGTTTGTGTCCAGCTTTCATGGAATACCGGTCTTATGTAGCTGTTGAATAATGTATTTCCGCCTGTGTCGATTATGCTTATCTGAAGCATTTCGTCCGTGTCTTCAAGCCCTGTTGTTTCTACGTCGATCACTACCTCTGTTGCTCCCGACCCAGTGGGGCGGAATTCTTTTATTTTTTCACTGACCAGTTTATCAATAAGATATATGCAGTCATATTTAAGTGTCTCATTCTTGGTTTTAAGTTCGTCAAGCACTTCCAGCTCTTTTTGTCTTAATTCCTGCTGTTTTTGTTTTGCTTTCTCACGCTGCAGTTTATCGCTCTTCTTTTTGTCTGCAAGTTCTTCAGCCGTCATTTCCCTTACTTCGTCTTCAAAATAGTATTTAGTGCTTTTCTGACACATTCTGTTTGCATAAAGTACATTTCCTGCTTCCTTGTCAACAGGCACACGCTTTCTTATCATCCATTGTTTTTCTGTTAGAAGTTCTTTTTCTGTTTCAATCTTGGAACGTACAGATGTTGTAACGTTATCCCATTCTTTACTTTTCATTTTATCTTTGTCTCCTTTTTGGTATTCCGCCCCAGTGGGGCGGGCATGAAAAAAGCACCCTTCCGGATGCTTTTTTCGTCATATTTATGTTATAATTACAACAGGTTATTGGTTTCCTTTAATTCAATATCAGAGGGTTTTATTTGAATCCAACCGGAGCTTATAGGTTTTAAGGTTCCGTCATATTCTTCATAATAAGCTGTTCCTTTTGCAAGGTTTATTTGAATTGTATCAAATAAAGGATTTTCCAATAACGAGTTTATATCTCTGTAGTTTATACAATTTAATGTTGCATTTGGTGAAAACGTATGGTCCAAACATAATTTATCTGATTTTATTCTTATTTGTTCCGGAACACACATTTCATCATAAAAAATAGTTGTTTTCATATGTGAGGTTAAATAAGAATCTGAATATGTGTATGCACCAACAGGAATATTGCTCATTAACTTTCACCCACTTTCATAAACACAAGCCAATGTGTACTAGCTCTTTTATTTCCAAATATAGGCTTGTAATCTATATTTTTTAGTATTTCTGACAACCTTATCTGTTGTTCGTTCCATTTAAAAATGAGTGTTCCATACGGTTTAAGTACTCTCATACACTCACTAAAACCTCTCTTTATATCACTTGGCCAAGTGTCTGTTAGCTTTCCGTATTTCTTGGCCAACCAAGATTTTTCACCAACTTTTAACAAATGTGGCGGGTCAAATACAACCATGGAAAACGTATTATCATCAAATGGAATGTTCCGAAAATCTCCTATAATGTCCGGCTTAATTTTTAACTTGCGTCCATCACAAAGGGTATCCTCTAACTCTCTGAAATCCATAAAAACTACATTGGGATTGCTTTTTTCAAAGTAAAACATCTTGCTTCCGCAGCATACATCAAGAATAGGTTTCATCTAATTTTCTCCTACTAATTTCTATTCCGCCCCAGTGGGGCGGGACATGAAAAAAGCACCCTTCCGGATGCTTTTTCATTGTAATTATTTTGCCACCTTAAATTTAACACTTACCAAGTGTATCTATAGTGCAATTTCGACAATTTTCGTTCTGTTTTCTAAGACATATACTTAAAAATGCTACATATTTCCTCATATTCAAAGCCTCTTCTAAGCAGCATTGAAATTAAAGACTTCTTTACAGAAAAATCAATTTCTGCAAGGCTTTCCTGTGTATAGCCTTTTTTTCTTAATGTATCCAGTATAAGTTCCCTATCGCCAAATTCATATTCTTCTATTACTTCATCTATAATCTCACGGCTGATTCCTTTGGAATATAGACCTGTTATTATTGCCTTTTTGCTTTTCTTCATATAGACACTCATAGACGAAATATAATTTCTGGCATATCTCTTATCATCAAGATATCCGTATTCTGTGAAAAGTTCTGTTACCTCATCCACTATATCATCCGGATATCCTGCAAATCTCATCTTGGACTTTATGGTATGAATTGATTTATCCGAATCTTCTAAAAGATACAGTATTCTGTTCTTTATTCTTGAAATAAGTGTCTTATGAATCTCATTCATATCAGAATCTTCAAGTTCTCTGCCTGCTTCTATATTATATCTTCTTATCTCAGTCTTATATAAGGGTATACTATAGTTTTCTTCAAAGATAACCTTAAACTTTCCGGAATTAATAGGTACTACTTCCTTAACTGTCATATATCATTACCTGTTATTCTTCAGTAGTTACAGTCTCATCTTTATGTGATACATCAACAGCAAAGTGTTCCCTTACCTTCTGTTCGATTTCTTCCATAATATCTGGATGCTCTGACAGATATATCTTGGCATTCTCTCTTCCCTGTCCTATCTTATCTCCGTTATAAGCGAACCATGCACCGCTCTTCTGAACAACATTGCTTGTAACACCAAGATCAAGTATATCTCCTTCTCTTGAGATTCCTTTACCAAACATAATATCAAATTCTGCTTCTCTGAACGGAGGTGCAATCTTATTCTTAACAACCTTGACTCTTGTTCTGTTACCTACAACTTCACCATTAGCCTTAAGTGATTCGATTCTTCTTACATCCATTCTTATTGAAGAATAAAACTTAAGTGCCCTGCCACCTGTTGTTGTCTCAGGATTACCAAACATAACCCCGACTTTCTCTCTGAGCTGGTTAATAAAAATTACAATGCAGTTTGTTTTACTGATAACAGCAGTGAGCTTTCTGAGAGCCTGTGACATAAGTCTTGCCTGTAATCCTACATGTGAATCGCCCATATCCCCGTCTATCTCTGCCTTAGGCACAAGAGCGGCAACGGAATCCACAATGATAATGTCCACAGCACCTGAACGCACAAGTGTCTCCGTTATCTCAAGTGCCTGTTCACCGTTATCCGGCTGTGAAATATATAATTCATCAATATTAACACCTATATTCCTTGCGTATACAGGATCAAGGGCGTGCTCTGCATCGATAAACCCTGCGATTCCGCCTCTCTTCTGGACTTCTGCAACCATATGCAGTGCAACCGTTGTCTTACCGCTTGATTCAGGTCCGTATATTTCAACTATCCTTCCCTTAGGAACTCCGCCCATACCAAGTGCAATATCAAGACTCAATGAACCCGTAGGTACTGTCTCTACATTCATAGCCGCATCAGGATCTCCGAGCTTCATAACCGCTCCCTTGCCAAAACTGCGTTCAATACTTGAAAGTGCCGCATCCAATGCTCTTAATTTATCTTCTTTAGCCATAACAATCTCCTTCTCAATATGCGAACATTCGTTCGTGTTGATATTAATATAAACCAATAAAATACCTTTGTCAATATATTATTTTATTAAATCAGGCCAATAAACATCCCTCCCTATAAAAAAATACAATCTCTTAAAATGGAATTTTTCCTGAAACAGGAATGAAGCGGGAATGCATATGACATATGCAAAAATCCCTTACTAAGAAGATACTACAATATTCTTATTTTAGCAAGAAAAAAGTATTCCGGCCGGAACACTTTTTAACTATGCCATTTTGAATTGTCTGTATCAATATTAAAAGAAATACCTTTTTTAACCGGCTTCTTTTCATCGTCTTCCTTAACAAACAGCTTAAGCATATCATCAATGCTTAAGTCCTTTTCTTCTTTTTTTACAGTCTCCGGAATCTTTTTCTTTTCCATCTTGGTTTTTGCAAGTTCTTCGTCTACATAAAAAGTTCCCGTTCCTTCATCATATTTTGATGGTTTGATTTCTTTCTTGTCAGGTTTATTATCGACATATTGTTTTTCCAATTCTTTAATCAGATTCTCAACATTGTCGGTCGTTCTTTTTACTTTGGCTTCCATATCTTACCATCCTGCTTTCTGTTCCTTATGGGTAAAACCCTTAAACTCTGCTTTGTAGTCATCTATCATTTTACCGTAATGCTCGCTCTGTTCCTTATTCAGCCTGCCTTTTTCCGATAATTCACGATACTTTGTCTCAAGTTCCTTAAGATTATCAAGCGTAGCATCCCTGTAATTATTGGAAGCATTAAGTCTTAACTGTTCATTAATGTCTTCAAGTTCCCTCTGCGTCACTTTTTTTAAAAATCTTAACATTGTATATTTCCTTATATTTCATAATCAAGGCATGCCCTCGATGCCGTAAACGGTCTTACTTTTGTATCTGCCACTTCAACGTGTGCCGGATTAACGGAATATGCTTTCAGTGCTGCTTCATCTTCAAACGTAGAATCAAGCATAAGATCCACTGTAGAACTTTCAAGCCCCGATATATTCACCTTAATGTCAACAAGTCCGGGAATTCTGCCTGTCAGCGATTCCAGTCCTTCTTTAATACCAAGCTTTATTTTATCTTTTTCATCTGTGGAAAATTCATCTTTCAATGTCCATAAAATAATGTGTTTTACCATAACCGCCGCTCCTTTATATCTGCTTGTTTAATTATACTTTTTTTCAATTATTATTTCAACCTTATTGAAAAATAATTTATATGATTATATACTTATTGCACATAATCAAAAAAGGTGGATTTTACTATGAAATATCTGGTAATCGGTGGCGGTGCGATAGGAGGAAGCATTGCTGCTTATCTTACAAAAGCCGAAAAAGAAGTAACACTCATCGCAAGAGGCAGACAGTTAGAAGAAATTAGTGAATACGGGCTTTTTGTATCAAAAGGCCGTAATGAATTTAATGCTAAAATTAATACCGTAAGTGCTGAAGAATATGACGACAATCCTGATGTTATCTTTTTATGTGTCAAGGGCTATTCCCTTGAATCAACATATCCGATTATAAAAAGCTGTGCGGTCAGGAACACCGTAATCATTCCATTGCTTAACGGATATGGTATTAACGAAAAAATATCCAAAGAATTTCCTGATTTAACAGTTTTGGCAGGCTGTATATACATTGCCGCATCCGTTACAGAACCGGGTTTTATTCATCTTAGCAGCGATATTTTCAAAATTGTATATGGATTTTTGGACGGTAACCTGAAAGACCAAAGACTTCTTGAAGTTGCATCTGACCTTGCCAAAAGTGGAATCACTCCTGTTTATTCAGACAATATAAAGCGGGATACTTTCAAGAAGTTTACAATGGTATCTCCGATGGCTGCTGTAGGAACTTACTGCAATGTAACCGCTCTCGCATTCAAACACGCTTCCCAGGCAAGAGATATGTATATAAAATGCGTAGAGGAACTGGTCAATCTGGCTGCCGGAATGGAAATAGACATTCCTGAAGATATTGTTGACATCAACCTTGAAATAATAAAAAATCTTGAAAACAGCTACACCTCTTCCATGCAGAAAGACGTCTGTGCCGGAAGACAAAGTGAAGCCGACAGCCTTATACATGAGGTTGTACGCCTCGGACATGAGTATGATGTTGATGTTCCTGTTTATGAAAAGATTGCGGAGAAAATCAAATAAAAAAACATACCCTGCAGGATGCTAAAATCTTACAGGGTATTTAAATAGGCAAAAAAAGCTATCGAAATTGTAAAATTTCAATAGCATAAAAGCGTTTTATAAATAGCTCGTAGGGGAATCGAACCCCTGTTTCCGCCGTGAGAGGGCGGCGTCTTAACCGCTTGACCAACGAGCCACAAACATCGTGCTTGATTATATTACTACAATGTTTTTAAAAATGCAAGCATTATTTAATATTTTAATTCACTAAATATTTTATTTACAAGGTCTTTTCCTTCATCGCCCTTTGTTGTTGCTGCAATAATGGTATTTTCACGGACTGTACATCTGAACATATAATCGCCCGATATGGCAACAAAGTTCTTTCCTTCGCCTTCTTCTACCGTATAATCTTTATTATCCGAAGCATTCTTAAGAAAATAATCATACATCTGTGTAACAGAACTCATCTCATCATACTGTCCGTATGATACTACAGCTGTTTCCTTTCCGTATGTGGCAGTTACGACATCTCCGCCGTCAACTGTCTCTTTTTCTGTGGTAAATCCCAGTTCTTCCACTGCTTTCGTAAACTTCTCCGCCGTAGCCGGGTCATCTATTTTGTGGATACCGCATCCGCAGAGTGTTAATACAGCTGTCAAAACCAATAATATATAACATGTTTTTTTCATTAAAATTCCTCCGTTCAAACATTAAAAGTATCTTCCAATAACGTCAAAATGTCAACTATCTCTTCATATTTTTTAGAATTATTTTATCTTCTTTGCTGACTCTGTAAGATTCACACATCTTACGGATTGCCATATTATATGTTAAGCTGTCGGTTTTCCAGTTACGCATAAATTCCATAGTCTTATCCGGAAATTTGGCAAAAGCTGTTGCAACCGCCCATGCCACACCCATTTTTGCATAATATGCTTCGTGGGAAAATTCAGAAAATACTTTGAGAACCCTGTCGACATATTCCGGAATAAGATAATAGGACATCAGCATTATATTTGCAAAACGGTTTTCATATTCTTTTTGTGAATTAAAATACTGCTCAAGAAATTCATACCCGGCACTTCTGTTATTTTTAAATTCTTTCAGTGAATTACAGAAGCTGTCATTTACGGACCAATTGTCGATTTTATCAACAAACTTTTTGACAAATTCAAGTTTCGAGGAAAAATCAATTTTCATATATGATATTACAAATCCCTCCAACATATATTCTTCAAAAAAGTCATGTCCCACGTTATTGAGAAAACTTTTATAATCATTTTGAACAATTTCTTTTGCAAAAACTCTTAAATAAGGAATTCTTACTCCTATCAGAGGCTTACTTCCCGGTATAAGTGATGAGGAAAATTTACAATATCCGGGATCTGCCATATCATAAAAACGTTTTATTATTTCTGAATGTGTGTACATTTTTTATTCCTTTCGCGGTAACTTCTAAGAATTATAACATAAATAGAGGTTTTTCGACAATAAAAAACATTGCCATAAAAATAATGTTGTGATAGAATACAATTAATAAGGATATATATCGTTGAAGGAGGTTACTAATATGATTTGCCCAAGATGTGGAACTCAGTTAATCACAGGATCCCGTGTATGTATGGCATGTGGTCAGAATGTATCTTATATTTCAAATCCAACTCAGGCTCCGGCAAGTTCGGCAGGTACTTTTCCTACTGCTCCTAAATTATTTTTTCATACTCTAGGTAAAGCAAGAGAGGCTGCTACGCAGACACCATCTCCTGCTTCAATACCATTTGTAGCACCAACCCAGACTAAGGCAACGCCGGTTACACCGGAAGCTTCTACTCCTGTTAAGCCTGTAACACCTGTAACTCCTGTTACACCCGTTACACCTGTAACTCCTGTAACTCCTGTTAAGCCTGTGGCTCCTGTTACACCGGCAGGTTCTGTAATTACAGAATTTCCTACAGCCAAGGTTGAAGAAGTTAATAATTCTAAAGAACCTGAGAAATTTGTTAATACTATTCCCGTTGCTGAACCGGAAGTTGTTAATACTGCTCCTGCTGCTGAGCCGGAAGTTGTTAATACTGCTCCTGCTGCTGAGCCGGAAGTTGTTAATACTACTCCTGTTGCTGAGCCGGAAGTTGTTGAAGAACCTGAGATTGTTGAGACAGCACGAACAACAGATGAAATTGAATCCATTGCTAAAGCAAAGACAGGGTATTCGGATAAATTCATCAAAAAATATGCTAACTATTGGGGGCAGTTGGCAACTAAACTTTTTGATAACGAAGCTTATGAATTTGTATTTGGTGGTGTATTGAACCTTGATGGTGATGATGACAGAGTTGCCGGATGTGGTATTACACAGAAGCGAATTATTGTTACAACTACACAAGGTACCGTATCTTATCCGTATGATAAGACAAAGAGTGTTTCAGGAAGTAAAGGTCTTGTAGGTGCAGCGGTTAATATTGAAATTCCAAGAAGTAAAGTCAAAATATCCGTTGACAAACCTTATCTTGATAATATTATTAAGGCAATTGATGCAGCGATTAAGAAATATCACGTCGCTTAATTCTTAACTTTTATAAAATACTCCTAATGAAAAAAAGGATTCCAATTCATTTTGGAATCCTTTTTTAGTGTTACATATAATCAAACAATGAAAGCTGGTTGTTAGCCGACATTCCCTTCAGAATACCAAGTTCCACCATTACTGCCGCACTTGTTTTAGGAACTTTTGCTTTATCGATAAAATCCTCTACAGACAGGAATTTTCCACATTTGGCTGCTTCGTAAATACTGTCTGCCGCTGTTTCTCCAAGTCCGTCTATTGATTTAAATGGTGGCAGAAGCCTGCCATCCACTATCTGAAAATTTCTCGAATGGGATTTGTACAGGTCAATAGGCATAAAATCAAAGCCTCTTGCATACATCTCCTGAACAATTCTCATATCCTTTAACTGTCCCTGCTCCTTGTTTGTAAGTGAATCATTCCGCCTTTTATAATCTTCTATATATTCGTCAAGTTTATCTTTACCGAAACACATTATTCTGTATGAAAAATCATCAGCTCTTATACTAAAATATGAAGCATAATATTCCAGAGGATAAAACACTTTACAATATGCTATTCTCCACGCCATCATAACATAAGCTGCCGCATGGGCTTTTGGGAACATGTACTTGATTTTTTTACATGACCAGATATACCAGTCAGGCACTCCTGCATTAACCATAAGTTCTTCCCATTCCGGCTTCAGTCCCTTACCTTTTCTGACCGATTCCATTATTTTGAAAGAGGTTCCCGCTTCAATTCCCATGTTGATAAGATATATCATAATATCATCTCTGGTACAAATTGCAGTAGAAATGGTTGCTTTTCCCTCTTCAATGAGAGTCTGTGCATTGCCAAGCCATACATCAGTTCCATGGGAAAGTCCGGCAATTCTAACAAGATCGGAAAAATGCTGTGGGTTAGTATCAATTAACATCTGCATAGCAAAATCTGTTCCGAATTCGGGAATGCCAAGACATCCAAGCTTCGTTCCGCCAATATCTTCAGGATTAATTTTTAGTGCTTCAGTACTTTGGAAAAGTGACATAACCTCAGGACTGTCAAGAGGTATATGTGTAGGATCAAGTTTGGTTAAATCCTGTAACATCCTTATCATTGTAGGGTCATCATGACCGAGAATGTCAAGTTTCAAAAGGTTATGGTCAATACTGTGGTAATCGAAATGTGTTGTAACGATATTGGTTGTCATATCATTTGCAGGATGCTGTATCGGGGTAAAAGAATGTATCTCTTCTCCGTATGGCAATACAATAATCCCGCCGGGATGCTGTCCCGTTGAACGTTTAACGCCTACGCCTCCGTTTACAATTCTGTTGATTTCACAACTTCTTTTACGTTCGCCCTTTTCTTCGTAATACTTTTTCACATAACCATATACCGTTTTATCTGCAAGTGTTCCTACGGTTCCTGCCTTATATGTCTGTCCTTCTCCGAAAATTACTTCAACATAGGCATGTGCTTTCGCCTGATACTCTCCTGAGAAGTTCAAGTCAATATCCGGCTCTTTATCGCCGTTAAAACCGAGGAAAGTCTCAAACGGAATATCAAATCCTTCTTTTTTAAGCTTTGCACCGCATTTAGGGCATATCTTATCAGGCATATCACAGCCAGCACCGCCCGCAAATTTTCTTACCTCATCGGAATCAAAATCAACATAATAACATTCAGGGCATAAGTAATGCGGACTTAACGGATTAACCTCCGTAACGCCTGACATCGTAGCTACAAACGAAGAACCTACGGAACCTCTTGAACCTACCAGATAACCATCCTCATTGGATTTCCATACCAGCTTCTGGGCAATAATATACATAACGGAATATCCGTTTGAAATAATGGAGTTAAGCTCTTTTTCCAGTCTTGATTCTACAATTTCCGGAAGTTTAGGTCCATACATCTCATGTGCCCTGTTATAACATATATCCCTTAAGGTCTGGTCACAGTTAGGAATAACAGGAGGACATTTATCCGGTCTTACAGGCTCAATGTATTCACACAAATCAGCTATAAGCCTTGTATTGGTAACTACTACTTCGTATGCCTTATCTTCACCAAGATATTTGAATTCTTCAAGCATTTCCTCCGTTGTCCTCAAAAACAGCGGTGCCTGGTTATCCGCATCATCAAAACCTTGTCCCTTCATTATGATTCGTCTGTAGACTTCATCTTCAGGATTAAGGAAATGAACGTCGCAGGTGGCAACTACCGGTTTATTAAACTTTTCTCCAAGAGCCACTATTTTTTTATTAATATCAATAATATCCTGCTCTGATTTAATCTGAGGTAATCTTTGGGATTCTATCATAAACCTGTTGTTTCCCACAGGCTGTATTTCAAGATAATCATAATAATTGGCTAATCTTGCTATTTCTTCTTCGGTATTTCCGTTAAGTATTGCCTGATACAACTCGCCCGCTTCACATGCAGAACCAAGAATCAGACCGTCACGGTATTTTTCAACTTCACTCTTAGGTATTCGTGGTCTTCTGTTAAAATAGGTAAGATGTGACAGGGATATAAGCCTGTAAAGATTAACTCTTCCCACTTCCGAATCTGCAAGAATAATCGCATGATATGTTTTAGCTTTTTTTATCGCATTTATATTAAATTCTTCAATTTCGTTGATTTCGTCAAGATTAAAAATATTACGCATTTCAAGACGTGCTACCAACGCAAGAAAAATATCCGCACAACATTCCGCATCATCAACAGCTCTATGGTGATGTAACAATGATACGTTGAGTGCTTTTGCCACATGGTCCAACGTAAATTTACCGAGGTTAGGAATAAGTGCCCTGGCAAGGGATACGGTATCAACTACCGTACATTCAAAGGCCTTTCCTAAAATTGTTTTTGTCTTTTCCCTGATAAAGGTAACGTCAAATTCCGCATTGTGGGCAACCATTACCGCACCATCACAGAACTTAAGAAATTCAGGAAGGATATTTTCTATGGTATCCGCATCCACAACCATGGAATCGTCAATTCCCGTAAGCTGTTCAATATTGTATGGAATAGGTATCTTAGGGTTGACAAAAGTTGAGAACCTGTCCACTACTTTTTTATTCTGTATTTTAACGGCACCAATTTCTATGATACTGTCATTAACAGGTGAAAGACCTGTTGTTTCCAAATCGAATACCACATATGTATCATCAAATTTCTGACCCTTGGAATCAAAAATTATTTTTCTCAAATCATCTACTATATACGCCTCTACACCGTATATAACCTTAAAATCCTTATTGCCGGAGTCTCTTAACATATGATATGCGTCCGTAAATGCCTGCACATCCCCGTGGTCGGTTATTGCAATGGCGTTATGTCCCCAGCTCATTGCCTGTCTGATTATGTCTTTTATATCAGATACGCCGTCAAGATCACTCATCTTTGTATGGAGATGTAATTCCACTCTCTTCTCCATTGCATAATCCATTCTTTTTTTACGGAAATCGTCAATTTTAATGATTCCCACCACAGAACCGATTGTCAGTTCCCCGGAGAATTTATCAACAGTTGTTACACCTTTTATTTTGATGAATTTACCTTTTTTTAGTTCATCCTCCACTTCCGAAAGCTGTTCAGGCTGGAGAAAAAGTTTTACGGAAATAGTATCTGTAAAATCGGTTACATCAAAAATAAGAATAATCTTACCGTTTCTTAATTCCTTTTTGTCGGTAAAAATAATCTGTCCCCTGAATGTAATTTCACCCATTTCATGGATTACCGTATCAAGGGTTACCGGCTCATCGTTAAAGTCTCTTCCGTATATAACATCAGGATTATCGGAATGTTTAACAGGACGTATGTACTCTTTCTTAAATTCTTTTTTATCCTGTTTGGTTTCTGCCTCTTTTTCATTCTTTTCAGCAGGAGTTTCTGCAGGCACTGCTTCGGTTTTTTCTGTTTTCGCAGCTCCTCTTGCTGCTATTTCATCAATAATCCGCTGGACTTTATATTCGGCTTCCCTGCTGTGCCTGCTTTCCTCACGTTCCTCATATACTACATTATAGGTAATATTTTTACCAAACCTGCATTCCATCATTTCAGTAAGAATTTCAACAAGCTCAGGTGTTTTCTTTCGTGATACAAAATTATCTGCAACTATCAGTTTAATATTGTCCTCACCGTCAAATGACCACCTGGCATCCCTGAAAATCTGTTCATATAACTTATTGTTTTTTCCAAGTTCGTATATAATACTGTCTTTGTAATCGTTAAAAATAATTTCAGAAGTATATAACTCCGATAACCGGAATTTTTCAAGGATTACAACTTTTGTAGCTAAAAAAGGCTTCATCTGACGTGATATCTCATCCTCCACCTGAGCCACAATATCCCGTCCAACAAGCCTGTTAAAAATCAGATATATCTTAATAACGGTTTTTGATGAATTCATGGATATATGTGTTACCATTGCATCATCAAAAGCCGTCTTTAGTTCTTTTTTTAATTTTAATGACGGGAAAACTTCAAAAAAATTTTTTTCGTCCATCATTATTCCACTCTTTCTTATACTAATTTGTCAAGTTCTTCCTTAAGTGCCTGTAAAAGCATATTTTCAGGAACTTTCTTAATAACCTCGCCTTTTTTTATGAGAAGTCCTTCTCCTATACCGCCGGCAATTCCCAGGTCAGCTTCTCTTGCTTCGCCCGGACCATTTACAACGCATCCCATTACCGCAACTTTAATATCTAGCGGATATGTGCTTACAAGATTCTCAACCTTTGATGCAAGATCTATAAGATTAATTTTAGTTCTTCCGCAAGTAGGGCATGATACGACTTCAACACCGCCCTTTCTCAACCCAAGAGTTCTGAGAATGAGCTTTGCTGATTTAATTTCTTCCTCCGGATCTCCTGTAAGAGATACCCTGATTGTATCACCGATACCTTGATTAAGAATTATGCCAAGTCCAATTGCTGACTTAATATTTCCTGAATATACGGTACCTGACTCTGTAATTCCCACATGAAGCGGATACCTGCATTGTTTTGCAATAAGTTCATGTGCCTTGACGCACATAAGAACATCCGATGATTTTATGCTTACAACAATATTATCATAATTCTGTTCTTCTATAATTCTTACCTTATCCATGGCACTTTCAACAATACCTTCAGCACATACATGTCCGCCATACTTTTCAATTATATTTTTTTCAAGTGATCCGCTGTTTACGCCGACTCTTATAGGAATGTTTCGTTCTCTTGCACAATCTACAACCGCTTTAATCCTGTCGGTACTTCCTATATTGCCGGGATTAATCCTTATCTTGTCGGCACCGTTTTCCATTGCCAGAATAGCCATTTTGTAGTCAAAATGAATATCCGCAACGAGAGGAATGTGAATTTCTTTTTTGATTTCCTTAAGTGCTTTTGCCGCTGCTTCATCCGGTACAGTGCATCTGATTATCTCGCATCCTGCTTTTTCAAGGCGTAATATCTGGTCTACAGTGCTTTTTACATCTTCTGTAGGCGTATTGGTCATTGATTGTATAAGTACGGGATTACCTCCTCCGATAACCCTGTTGCCTATTTTTATAACTTTCGTATTGTCTCTATACATATAATCTGTCCTTATCTGAATAATTTCGATATATCGTTAAAAAGTACAACTACCATCAATACCATTAACAGAATAATTCCAACAAAGTGAACCATTCCTTCTTTTTCCCTTGGTACAGGCTTTCCTCTTACTGCTTCAATTAAAAGGAATACAAGTTTACCGCCGTCAAGTGCAGGCAACGGCAATAGATTCATTACACCAAGGTTGGCACTTATCATAATGCACATATTAAGAAGATTAATAAATACATAGAATGCACCGTCTGATTTAGCCTCATCCACCACTTCTCCGATAAACGATACAATTCCTACAGGACCGGACACATCGTCAAGTCCCAGCTTACCAGTAACTAGCAATCTAAGACTTACAAATACGGATTTAATCTGGTATCCTATATTCTTGAATGCATATTTCAAGGTACCTGCAGGGGAACATTTAACTCTCAAATTGGCAAAATAAATACCATAATCATAGTAATCCTGCTGTACTTCTTTAGGTGTAAGTTTAAGTTCAACATTTCTGCCGTCACGTTCAACTGTAATTGTAATCTCTTTTCCTTCTGACTGTTGTACTAAAGGAGTTATTTCCGGCTGTTCGCTGACTGCTGTTCCGTTAATGCTTTTAATAATATCTCCGGCTTTAATACCCGCACTGTCCGCAGGTGTTCCCTTTTCCACAGCTGCTATCTTAGTGGAATTTACATCAATCTGGACACCCATCTGATATACCGAACCCGTGATATGCTCCGGAATAATTGTTGTCTTATATTTTTCACCGTCTCTTATATATTCAACGTTAAGGTCAATTCCCTTTTTATCATACATGTAAAGATAATAATCATCATAAAAGTTCATCTTTTTACCATTAACTCTTATGATTCTGTCGCCTTCTTTAAGTCCCGCATAATAGGCAGGCGAATTATCATCAACAGAATATACCTGCACAGGATTATATCCCATCTTACCTATAAGAATTACGGCAAATACAAAAGCGAGAATAAAATTAAATAAAGGTCCTGCAATAATTATTGCAATTCTTTTCCATACAGACACACTGTTAAAGGAAACCCCGTCCGATTCATCCGGTACAATATTTTCCTGACTTTTATCCGTAGGATTATCCTCTTTAACTTTTGCGACAGCATCCGTGGATTCATAAAGATCTTCGCCTAACATCTGGCAGGAGCCGCCGAATAAAAAAAGCTTAATACTGTACAAAGTTCCTTTGATTTTAAACTTAACAAGTCTCGGTCCCATACCCACCGAAAACTCAACTACTTTAACACCGCTTGCCTTAGCTATTATAAAATGTCCTAATTCATGGACAATAATTACAATACTAATTATAAGAAATGCGTAAACAAATTTCATAAAATCACCTCATAGCCCTCAACAGCTCATACACTTCCTGCTCCGTTGTTAAAATCTCATTAACATCAGGATTATCTATATATTCTATGCTGTTCATGGCATGTTCTATCATATCTGTTATGCCTAAAAAACTGATATTCTTCTTTAAAAACTGTGCAACTGCATATTCGTTGGCAGCATTAAATATTGTAGGCATATTGCCACCTTTGACACCTGCTTCGTAAGCAAGTCTGAGGCCTGCAAAATTTTCCCTGTCAGGTGCTTCAAAATCTATTTTTCCCAGTTTATAAAAGTCAAGTCTGTCACCGGGCATATATCTTCTCTCAGGATAGTAAAGTGCATACTGTATAGGAAGTCTCATATCAGGGCAGCCAAGCTGTGCTATTATTCCGCCGTCTACGAACTGCACCATAGAATGTATTATGCTCTGTGGCTGTACTATAATCTGGACATCGTCCATGCCCACATCAAAAAGCCATCTTGCTTCCATAACCTCAAGGCCTTTATTAACCATAGTAGCCGAATCAATGGTTATCTTATGTCCCATTGACCAGTTTGGATGTTTCAGGGCATCCTCAAGCTTTACGTCCTGCATCTGTTCTCTTGTGTATCCTCTGAATGGTCCACCGGATGCCGTAAGTAAAATCTTATCAATAGTTCTTCTGTCTTCGCCGTTCAAAGACTGGAATATGGCACTGTGTTCACTGTCAACAGGTAAAATTCTCACATTATATTCCCTTGCAAGGGGCATAATAATATGTCCGGCAGTTACAAGAGTTTCTTTGTTGGCAAGGGCAATATCATGTCCTGTCTTTATAGCTTCAATAGTAGGTATTATACCAATCATGCCAACTATTGCTGTCACAACTATTTCAGCTTTATCATAAGTCGCGACTCTGATAAGTCCTTCCATTCCATAGCACACTTCGTAATCAATATCAGGTGTCAGAAGCCTTAATTCATTTATGCTTTTTTCCTCTGCTACGCAAACAAGCTTTGGCCTGAACTCCCTTACCTGTTCTGCCAAAGCTTTGATATTGTGTCCTGCTGCAATAGCATGGACCTTAATGTCATTATTATCACGAACTACCTGAAGGGTCTGGGTTCCGATAGAACCCGTTGACCCTAAAATAGCAATATTTTTCATACTAATCATCCTTTTAATAGTGGAAGTAAAATAACCGCACTTATATATACAACCGGAGCCACAAAAATCATACTGTCAAATCTGTCAAGTATTCCTCCATGTCCCGGAATAAGATTGCTGTAATCTTTAACGTCATAATTTCGTTTAATTGCGGATGCAGCCAGATCGCCGAATATTGAAATAAAAGAACCTAATACGCAGATTACCGCAAATGCCGGCCACAGTCTTTCATTGTAATAGTTACCCAGAACAAGTCCGTATACCACACCTACGATAGTTGCCCCAAGGATTCCTCCTATAGCACCTTCGACTGATTTTTTAGGACTTAAGTGGGGAACAAGTTTATGTTTACCAAGATTAACTCCTGTAAAGTAAGCGAATGTATCTGCAATCCATGAACATACAAATACCAATATAAATATAAATATTCCCTTTTCCATTATTCTTATTCTGTATATATAAGAAATAGGAATGGCCACATAATAAATTCCAAGGAGTGAAAATGCCGCTTGTTTGGCTCTTGTTGTTTTAAAGCTGCATACATATACGAACATAGTAAGAATACCGCTGGCAACACAAAAATACTCAAGATACTGTAACTTATCAAACCAGAGCATTGTATAAAAAGATGCTGCTAAAATATATCCGCATATTCCCAATGCTTTTTTTTCAATTCCAACAACTTTATAGAGTTCATAGAGTCCGAGAGCAGTTATTATTGCAGCAAGGATAAACATCGTAGTTCCACCGCCTAAAACAGCACCAACTAAAATAACGGTAAGTACTGCACCGCTGATTATTCTTGTTTTCATACGTTATTCCTCCTTCACTCCACCAAATCGTCTGTCTCTTTTGTTATATCTTTCAACTGCTTCGATAAGGCGCTTCTTATTAAAGTCAGGCCACAACACTTCAGGAAAATCAAATTCTGAATATGCACACTGCCACAACAGGAAATTTGATATACGCTTTTCCCCGCTTGTCCTGATTATTAAGTCAGGGTCGGGAGCATCTGCGGTATCAAGATATGATGCAAACATATCTTCCGTAATCATCTCCGGAGCAATTCCCTTGTCAATCATATCTTTTGTCATCTTTCTCATTGCTCTTACCATTTCATCCCTTGCACCATAGTTAAGTGCAATTTGAAATACAAGTCCGGTATTATTTTTACTTGATTCCTCAAGTTCGTTAATACTCCGGATTATATCCTCGTCCAGCATATCCTGCTTTCCGAGAATGACAACCTTCATATTCTTTTCCCTGGCTCTTTTTATGCAGGTTTTGAGATAATTTCTGAGTATTTTCATAAGTCCCTGCACTTCGCTTTCAGAACGTTTCCAGTTTTCAGTTGAAAATACATATACGGTAAGATATTTTAATCCTATCTCAATCGCATCATCACATATTCTTTCCAGAACCTTGCTGCCTTGAAGATGTCCGGCATTACGGGGAAGGAGCCTTTTCTTAGCCCATCTGCCGTTTCCGTCAAGAATTATGGCAATATGTTCGGGAACATTGAGTTCCAGTTTTTCATTGTAAAAATCCATAACTATCTCCGCAAATTATACTGTCATTATTTCCTTTGACTTCTCATCAATCATCTTATCTACCTGGGCTACATATTTGTCGGTAAGTTTCTGGATTGAATCTTCATTTTTCTTAACTTCGTCCTCTGACATATCTGTATCTTTACTGAGTTTTTTGATTGCATCATTGGCATCTCTTCTGATGTTTCTTATTGCAACCTTTGTATTTTCGCCTTTTTTCTTGATATCCTTAACCAGTTCTTTTCTTCTGTCCTCAGTGAGTTCAGGGAAAACAAGACGGATAACCTTACCGTCATTGGTTGGTGTAAGTCCAAGGTCTGACGTAAGAATTGCCTTCTCGATTTCTTTTAAAAGACTTGTTTCCCATGGCTGGATCTGTATCATTCTTGCTTCAGGAACGGAAACATTGGCTACCTGCTGGAAAGGTGTAGGTGTTCCGTAATAATCCACTTTAAGTTTGTCAAGGATGTGAGGGTTGGCTCTTCCTGCCCTGATTGTCACATAATCTGCCGCAAGTGTATCACAGCTCTTTATCATTTTTTCTTCATATGTTTTAATAATTTCACTCATTATTGTAATCTCCTTATATTTATTAAACGGTTACTCTTGTTCCGTTGAAATTTCCGTTATAAGTATTGACAATACTTTCCTTTTCATTAAGTCCGAAAACAACCAAAGGCATCTTATGTTCCATGCACATCACGGATGCTGTCATATCTATTACGGCAAGTTTTTTATTAATAACCTCATCTATTGAAATCTCATCATATTTCTTAGCTGCAGGATTAGTCTTAGGATCACTGTCATATACACCGTCAATGGCTTTGGCAAGATAAATTGCATCCGCATCCATTTCGATTGCGCGTAATACAATTCCTGTATCTGTAGAAAAATAAGGATGTCCTGTTCCGCCTGCAAAAAATACAACCGTGCCGTCTTCAAAATATCTGTTGGCAAGATCTTTTGAGAAAAGTTCCGTAACAGAACCGCACATAAACGGAGTTAAAATTGCGGTTTTCATGCCTGTGCTTCTGAACATTTCAGAAACATAGATACAATTCATTACCGTGGCTAACATTCCAATCTGGTCTGCTTTGGTTCTATCCATATTCTCACTTGAACGGCCTCTCCAGAAATTACCGCCGCCGATAACAACGCCAACCTGTGCTCCAAGGTCATGTATTTTCTTAACCTGTGCTGCAATTTCAAGAACCGTGCTTTCATCAAAGCCTGTTTTCTTATCGCCTGCAAGTGCCTCACCGCTGAGTTTTAATAAAATTCTTTTTTCTTTCATAGTCAAAGCCTCTCTTATTTATCACCAAAAAATTTCTTTGGACTGTTATCTGAATAACACTGTGAAATATATCCTTCAAGAACTGCTCCTCTGTTAATCTGGAAGGATTCAGATTTGATATCACCCATAACAATTGCAGTGGCATCAACTATTACAGGTCCGTGGACATCAATGTCACCTTTAATTGCACCTGCTATAACGGCGGAGTGTGCATAAAGATTACCTATAATCACTGAACCGTTGCCAATCTTAACAGGACCTTCACAGTTAATATCCCCTGTTATTTTTGCATTGTCTGAATAAAATTCCTTTGAATTGGTATTACCTGTAATATTACCGCTGGCAATAAGTTTGCCGCTGCAGCTTACATTTCCTTCAACCGAACCGAGTAATTCAATAGAGCCGCTTGATTCGATATCTCCTTTGATTTTTAAACCTCTTGATATGATTGTAGTCTCATCCGTTTCTTCCTGTTCATCTTTCTTAACAGGCTCTGCTACAGGTTCTTTTGTATTTTTCTTTGTTTTCTTTTTTTCAGGCTCCTTAAAAAGTCCGGCTGTCTCAGATTCTTCTGTCTCAGATTCTTCTGCTTTAGGTTCTTCTGTTACCGCTTCTTCATTGTTATCCACATTCTCAAGCATCTTAGACACATCAATGTCTTCGGCTGCATCTTCAGGTTCTTCATTAAGTGTATCTACCATAACATCGTCATCCGGTATTGTCTCTTGTACACTTTCTGACTCATCCGGTGTAATCTTAGCCGCATCCTCTGTAAGCTCATTTACAGCCTGCGATAAATCCTGCTTTAAATCTTTAAAAAATCCCATTGTTGCTTTCCTCCTGGTTAAATATTGTGATGAACAGGAACGGTATCTTCTGTGATAGGAAGGATTAATGCGTCCATTTCCTGTAATTTCTCAATTATTCTAGGTGTTGCCTGCAAAGTTGTTTCCCTGTATTCCGAGTCGTGCATAAGCACAACTGATATATCCTTTCCTTCAACACCTCTAATTACATTATTATATATTTCATCAACTGTCAATTCTTTACTTCCGCCATCTCCCGATGAAACATTCCAGTCGTAATATACGATATTCTTTTCATCAAGATACTTTATAAAAGTCTGGATGGGAAGTGTTGTCTGCTGGTTACTTGAACCTCCCGGAAATCTGAATGCAAAAGGAGTAAAACCGGTAAGTTCCGTAAGATAATTGCTAAGGACATCAACCTCCTCCTTAAAACTATCATAACTCTCGTATACATGACGGTAATCATGAGTGGTTGAATGCATTGCCAGTGTATGGCCTCTTGTAACAATTTCTTTTACATATTCATCATATTCAGGTGTCTTGATAACAAAGAAAGTTGCCTTAATACCATATTGGTCAAGTACATCCAGCAGCTTTTCCGTATTAGCACTCGGACCGTCATCATAAGTAAGATACACTACCTTACGTCCCTCTGCCAGTGCATTATCTATCTTTTCGGAATCAGAGAGTTCTTTAACCACGCTGTCCGTCTCTTTATCTGCACTGCCTTTTGACGGCATATCGGCACTGTTTACCGCCGGTTTCTTATTATTTCCGGAATTCGGCTCAGATTCCATAACTTTATCCGTAGTCTCTTTCTCCGTTGCATCCATTGCGGTCTTTATGTCGTCTAACTTGTCTGACAATTTATTGACTTTACAAAATAATATAATACATAACAACGTCGGTAATAAAATAAGTGTAATTACAATTCCGATAATAATCTTCTTATATAAATTAATCCGTCTTCGGCGTAACTGTTCCTCAGATATTTCCTTATGTTCGGGTGACACTTTATTTCTCCTCTTCTGTTTACAAACTAAACGCGATGATATTATAGCACAGTTTCCTTTCTTTTAGAAGATTTTTTTAGATAAATTTAATATTTGTTTACTTAATCCTTATTTATTTTCACCTGATTTTATGTTAAAGTATGTAAGATTAAATTAACAAGGGAGGTCAAAATGTTACAGTTAAATAACATAACCAAAGACTATATATCCGGTGATACTGTTGTCAACGCCTTAAAGGGCATAAGCATATCTTTCCGTGAACATGAATTTGTATCAATTCTTGGCCAGTCAGGCTGTGGCAAGACCACAATGCTTAATATAATCGGCGGTCTTGACAGATATACCGACGGTGACCTGATTATAGGAGGCCGTTCAACCAAAGAATTTAAGGATAAAGACTGGGATTCCTACCGCAATCACAAGATAGGTTTTATTTTCCAGAGTTACAACCTGATTCCCCATCAGACAGTTTTGTCCAATGTGGAATTAGCGCTTACATTATCCGGTGTATCCAAAACAGAACGTCGCAAACGTGCTGTGGAAGCTCTTGAGATGGTAGGTCTTGGAGACCAGATTAATAAAAAGCCTAACCAGATGTCGGGCGGACAGATGCAGAGGGTTGCCATTGCAAGAGCCCTTGTCAACGACCCTGATATAATTCTTGCGGATGAGCCGACAGGTGCGCTTGATTCGGAAACAAGCGTACAGGTAATGGATATTTTAAAGAAGATTTCAGATAACAAGCTCATCATCATGGTTACACATAACGCTGAACTTGCAGAGCAGTATTCATCTCGAATCATAAGACTCCTTGACGGTAAAGTAACCGATGATACTGCTCCGTATGAAATACCTGCAGGCAAGGAAATCTCTCCTGTTGCCGGAGCTTTGGATAAAAAAAATAAAAAAGAGAAAGTGTCAATGTCATTTTTTACCGCACTTTCATTAAGTTTTAAGAATCTTCTTACCAAAAAAGGAAGAACATTCCTCACCTCTTTTGCAGGAAGCATAGGTATTATAGGTATTGCCCTTATCCTTTCCCTTTCATCCGGATTTCAGGCATACATAAACCGTGTTCAGGAAGATACTGTTTCAACATATCCTATAACCATTGAAAATGAAAGTGTGGACTATTCAAGTATGCTTAATTCCATGATGGGCGAGACAGGCACAGTTGAAGATAAGGAAGAAGGCCGGATATATGCTGCCCCTGTTATGAGCCAGTTTGTTAATACAATGTCTGCGGAGGTTAAGAAAAATAACCTTTCTGAACTAAAGAAATATCTTGAAAGCCCGGATTGTAATATTGGCGATTATGTGCTTGACGTACAATACCAGTACGATATTCCTCTCAATGTATATGCAAAAGATTACTCCGGCGGAATTAACAAAGTCAATCCAAGCACATTGTATCAGGATATATGGGGTGTAAGCGATGAGACAATGTCATCTTCCCTTGTTTCCTCATTTTCCAACACTGATATGTGGTCACAGATGATTGATAATCAGGACCTGCTTAATTCACAGTATGACCTTGTTGCCGGTTCATGGCCTGACAATTACAATGAAGTTGTTGTTGTAGCTGATAAGAATCACCAGATTACCGATGTTTCTTTATATGCGCTGGGTATCAGGAATTCATCCGAATTAAAAAATATAATGATTAATCTTAACAAACAGCTTGATGATAAAGTAAGCAGTTATAGTTACGAGGATCTTTTAAATCTCAGATTTAAAGTAGTGCTTCCATCAGCATATTACCGGTATGACGAAGCAACAGGGGCCTACAAGAACATGTCAAGCAGCGAAGATTATGTAAAACAGCTTATTGACAATGGTATTGAAGTTAAAGTTTCCGGAATTATAGTTGCAAAAGATGATGCTGTTGCTACTTCAATTACAGGCGTTGTCGGCTATACAAAGAACCTTGTGGATTATATTGTTTCGGAAAATAATAAGTCAGATATAGTTAAAGCACAGCTTGATAACCCTGATATAGACGTTCTTACAGGTCTTCCATTCTCAACAGTTGATATAGACCTTACAATGGATGATATTAATGCATATATAAGTACACTTCCTAAAGAACAGCAGAAAATAATCAGTGCCTACATTGCCAACCTTTCTGATGATGTAATAATTGAAATGTTCAAAAGCCAGATACAGCAATCAAGTTCAAATACATACAAAAGTAATATTGAAGCACTGGGCTACGTTACAACAGATAACCCTTCAAAAATTAATATCTATGCAAAAGACTTTGAATCAAAGGATGCCATTTCAGATATAATTTCAGCATATAATGACAAAGTGAAATCAGAAGGTAATGACAGCCTTGAAATTTCATATACCGATTACATAGGGCTTATGATGTCATCCGTAAGTAAAGTTGTTGACGCAATATCTTATGTGCTTATTGCCTTTGTATCAATTTCGCTTGTGGTTTCATCAATTATGATTGGAATTATTACATACATATCTGTTCTCGAAAGAACAAAAGAAATCGGTATTTTAAGAAGTATCGGTGCTTCCAAACATGATATTTCAAGGGTATTCAATGCCGAGACAATGATTGTCGGACTCGTTGCAGGTATAATAGGTATAGGCTTCACTCTTCTGCTTAACATACCGATTAACATAATCATCAAGAAATTCTCAGGAATTTCAGGTGTTGCGGTTCTTCCGCTTAAGGGTGCGCTTATCCTTATTGCAATAAGCGTGTTCCTCACATTGATTGCGGGTCTTATTCCTGCCAGGGTAGCATCAAAGAAAGATCCTGTTATAGCGCTCAGAACTGAATAACATTAACATAATGAAAAAAAGGTGGAGTAATTTCCACCTTTTTTAAAAATAAACATTGATATAAATAAAACTATATATGAAAATGTTGTATTATTTTTTATTGCAATTATCCTCCACCACTTTAATTTCTGCCTCTGAAAGATACTTTTTCATGAAGTCAATACTTTCATCGGTAAGATATTTGGCACATCTTTTGAATTCTACTGACCAGCCCTCTACCCACAGCGAAAAAATCGGTTTAAGTTCTTCTTTTGTGTAATTTTCATTATCAAACGCAAGAATTGCACGATTGAGTAAGTCTATATATTTATCCCTGTTGCCTTCACATTTGGTAACATTACCGATACTTTCAAGTATTTTCTTAGAGCTGTTATTATTAAAAAGTTCGGGAACATTAACTATTCCGTCAATGGCAGTTTCCGCAATTTCACAGAACTCCTCTGATGCTTTAGCAATTTCACTTTGAACCTTATATGCGCTTTCAAAGTCTAATTTGCATAATTTATCCGCTGTCTGACTAATTCTTATAATAATATTGTTAGTTGCACTTCTTGCATCAAGGAAGCCCATAATTCCAATCTTATCTTTAATCTTTTTAGGAAACAAATCCGTAAATCGCATCCTGCTTACCGGTCTGTCAGTTGTATAAATAACAGGATTTATCTGGCTAAGTACAGAAATAATCTCCGTACTATACTCATTTTCCCTTGCGAGAAAACGCTGTAATCCTCTCCTGTTATTAATAAAAAAGTCCTCGATTATTGATTTATTCCTGATAAATTTAAGTTTCTCGTCCATTTCCGATTCATCGGAATAATATATATCAAAATCTGCTGGAAGTTCAAATCTGGCATCCCCAAGAATCCTGTTTAGAATATCATCCTCAGTATCATACCTTGCATATAAAGCTATTTTCAGTAAAGCTTCGTATTCACCGTTCCTTAATTTTTCAATATTTTCATCTTCAAAAAACATTAAGAATTCATGCTTCTTAACGGCTTCAAAATTATAGTCATAGTCCGTGCCTTTAAAAACCGACTTATTAAAGTCATTTGCGAAAAACAGGACATAATCCCACCTCTTGCCCGGTGCTATTTTAAGTGATTCCAGTATATCATCTATAAGGTTTTTATAATTTCCATGCTCTGTAATAATTTCCGGCATTAAATTATATGCACTTGCGTAAGTTCCCGTAAATAAATGTTTAAATTTTTTTGTCTCTTTATATGTAAAATTTCTGTCTCCGATTTGGTATGTTCTGTTCTTCTTATCTGAACCTGATAAGCTCTTTATACTGTTGTTAAACGATGACCACTCCCTGTCATCAATAACCATATAATCATTCTTTCCACACTTTACTACTACCGCTATCATTTGTCTCTCCTTCTGACTTCTATAATTTTATGTATAAAAAAAGAGTACCACATATGTGATACTCTTTCAATCAAATTAATGATTATTTATTGCTTAATTCAGCCTTTAACTGTGCTGTAAGTGCAGGAACAATCTTATTAAGATCACCTACGATACCATAATCAGCTACATCGAAAATAGGAGCAGTCTCATCTTTGTTAATAGCGATGATGATGTCTGATTCTTCCATTCCGGCTGTATGCTGGATAGCACCTGAAATACCGATTGCAAAATATACATTAGGACGTACTGTCTTACCTGTCTGACCTACCTGAAGATCTTTTGGCTTCCAGCCGTTATCAACAACTGCTCTTGAGCAGCTAACCTGTCCGCCAAGAACTTCTGCAAGTTCATCAAGCATCTTGAAGTTCTCTGCTGAACCAACTCCACGTCCGCCTGATACAAGGATCTTAGCATCCATGATATCTTTGATATCAGATACAGCTTTAACAACTTCTTTAACAACAACATACTTATTGTTAGGTGTAAAACCAGGATTGAATTCAATAACCTCAGCCTTAGCGCCTGCGATTGGGCTGATTTTCTGCATAACACCCGGACGTACTGTTGCCATCTGTGGTCTGTTATCAGGACAAGCGATTGTAGCGATTGTGTTACCGCCGAATGCAGGACGTGTCATTAATAACTGGTTATGCTTCTGTTCACTTTCTCTACCAGGAATTGCATTAATTGGGAAATCACCGATTTCAAGTACAGTACAATCTGCTGTAAGACCTGTTGCAACTCTTGCTGAAACTGTTGGACCAAGGTCACGGCCGATTGCTGTAGCACCGACTAATACGATTTCAGGTTTAAATTCATTAATTACTGATGCTAATGCATGAGCATATGGTTCTGTTCTATATACTTTTAATTCAGGATCATCTACTACGATAACCTTATCTGCACCATACTCTGCAAGAGTATCTGCAAGATTCTTTACATCTGAACCAATAAGAACTGCTGTAACTTCTGTATTAAGAGGAGCAGCTAATTCCTTAGCTTTTCCAAGTAATTCAAAAGCAATACCGCTGATCTCATTATCTACCTGCTGTGCAAATACAAAGACACCTTTGTACTGTGCAATTTCTTCTGGACTCATTTTCATATTTGTTCACCATTTCCTTCTGTTAAATGATATGTTTCTCTTTTAATTTACCAACGATGTAGTTAACTGCATCTTCAGGTGAATCAGGAGTAACCTTCTCTCCGGCACCTTTACGTACCTTATCAGATGCCTTAGCTATCTTTGTTGGTGAGCCGTTAAGACCGAGATTGCCATCTTCAACATCCTTAAGGTCTGCTCTTCCCCAAACTGTAAAACTTGTGTCACAAGCTTTGAAGATTCCTGCAGGTGTCATATATCTAGGCTCATTTAATTCAGAAAGAGCTGTTATAAGACATGGCATTTCAGCTTCTACGATATGATATCCATCATCATACTGACGCTGTACAGTAACTTTGTTTCCATCAACTTTGATATCCTGGGCATATGAAATTACTGGAATTCCAAGATGTTCTGCTATCTGTGGTCCAACCTGGGCTGTATCACCATCGATAGCCTGACGGCCTGTAATTACAAGGTCATAATCAATATTTCTTAATGCACCGGCAATTGTTGTTGATGTAGCCCATGTATCAGCTCCACCTAAAACTCTGTCTGTAACAAGGATACCATTGTCAGCACCCATGGCAATTGCTTCACGAAGAACATCTTCTGCCTTTGGAAGACCCATTGTAAGTACAGTAACTTCTGCTCCATACTGATCTTTTAATCTAAGTGCTGCTTCAAGACCAGCTTTATCATCAGGGTTCATGATTGTAAGCATTGCAGCTCTGTCAAGTGTTCCATCAGGATTAAACTTAACTCCGCCTTTAGTATCAGGAACCTGCTTTATACATACTACGATTTTCACGGTTATTCACTCCTTATAGTCTATTTTAATAAATCTGCTGAGATTACCATTCTCTGAACTTCAGATGTTCCTTCGTAGATTTCTGTGATCTTAGCATCACGCATCATACGTTCAACATCATATTCTCTGATGTAACCATATCCACCATGTAACTGTACACACTTTGTTGTAACTTCCATTGCAACTTCAGCAGCAAATAATTTAGCCTTTGCAGCTTCAACAGAGTAAACCTTCTGTGTCATCTTAGCACATGCAGCTTTGTATACTAATAACTGGGCAGCTTCAACCTTTGTTGCAAGATCAGCAAGTACAAACTGTGTATTCTGCTGCTGAGCGATTGAACGTCCAAACTGTTTTCTCTCTTTAACGTAATCGATTGTTGTCTCTAATGCACCTTCAGCAATACCAAGTGCCTGAGCAGCAATTCCGATACGTCCGCCATCAAGAGTATGCATAGCGATTGGGAAACCTTTTCCCTGCTGTCCAAGAAGATTTTCCTTTGGAATTCTGCAATCCTGGAAAATTAATTCATAAGTAGCAGAGCCTCTGATACCCATCTTCTTTTCTTTTGTACCGAATGTAAATCCAGGTGTTCCTTTTTCTACGATGAAAGCAGAGAATAATTTTTTCTTTCTTCCCTTCTTATCTTCAACTACATCTGTTACGGCAATGATGATGTAAACATCTGCATACTTACCGTTTGTGATGAAACACTTAGATCCGTTAAGAACCCATTCGTCTCCGTCAAGAACAGCCTTTGTCTGAACACCCTGTGCATCAGTACCTGCACCAGGTTCTGTTAAACCGAAAGCTCCAAGTTTTTCACCTGTTGCAAGTGGTCTTACATATTTTTCCTTCTGTTCCGGTGTTCCGTATGTTAAAATTGGGTCTACGCAAAGTGATGTATGAGCTGATACAATAACACCTGTAGTACCGCAAACTTTTGATAATTCTTCAACACACATAGCATATGTTAAGATATCACAGCCCTGTCCGCCGAGTTCCTGTGGAACAGGTATTCCCATGAAACCTAACTTCTGCATTTTCTCAACAGTACCAACTGGGAACTGTTCAGTCTCGTCAACTTCCTGAGCGAGAGGTTTTACTTCATTCTGGGCGAAATCTCTGAAAAGAGATCTTGCCATTTCATGTTTTTTGTCTAAAATGAAATCCATTTTGTATAATTCCTCCTATATATTGCTAATGCTTTAATTATAAAGCATCAACTGGTGTCTTTGTACGGTCAGCATTGTATACATAGAAGCCTCTGCCACTCTTGCAGCCAAGATTTCCACCACGAACCATCTTACGAATGAGTGGACATGCACGATACTTGCTGTCGCCTGTTTCTTTATAAAGAACATCCATAATAGCAAGGCAGATATCAAGTCCTACGAAATCACCTAATTCAAGTGGTCCCATTGGATGATTAGCACCAAGCTTCATAGCTGAATCAATTCCTGCGATATCAGAAACACCTTCCATCTTAATGAAAGCAGCTTCGTTAATCATTGGAATTAATATACGGTTAACAACGAAGCCGGCAGCTTCATTAACCTGTACAGGAGTCTTACCGATTTCTTCTGCAATCTTCTTTATTGCTTCTACTGTTGCATCAGGAGTATTTACGCCTGCAATTACTTCGATAAGTTTCATACGGTCAGCAGGATTGAAGAAATGCATTCCTACCATTGGACGTGTAAGTCCGTTTCCGATTTCTGTAATTGAAAGGCTTGATGTGTTAGAAGCGAAAATACATTCAGGCTTAGCAATCTTGTCTAATTCAGCGAATGTTGTCTTCTTAACTTCCATATTTTCAAATGCTGCTTCTACGATTAAATCACAATCTGCGCAAAGTTCTTCTTTGAGACCTGGAGTGATTCTGGCAAGGATGGCATCAACTGTTTCCTGTGTCATCTTTCCTTTTTCAACTAATTTTGCGTAGCCTTTAGCGATTTTATCCTTTCCGCCTTCAGCCCATTCCTGCTTAATATCGCAGAGAGCTACTGTGTAACCATCAACCAAAGCAAATGCCTTTGCAATTCCCTGGCCCATAGTTCCTGCACCAATAACGCCAACTTTCATGTTGCGACCTCCTAAAATTGTATTATTTTTGATTATTTATTCTGAAAAGGAACAACTTTTAACTTTTTTTCTTTATCTTTTTCAAGAAAGTTGCCCATACCAGCCTTTTGATCTTCTGTCTCAAAGCAGTTACCGAATAATTTCTCTTCGATTACAATTGCATTGTCCATATCTGTCTGAAGACCATCATTAATTGCTTTCTTGCAGTTACGAACTGCAATAGGCGCCTGTGCTGCAATTCCTGCAGCCATTTTCTTTGCCGCTGCTATAAGATTTTCCTGTGCAGTAGCAGTTACATTACCTGCTTCATCAACTGTAGCAGTATATACGTCATTAACAAGACCGATTCTGTAAGCATCTGTTGCTTTGATATTGCGTGCAGAATAAATCATCTGTTTTGCCATACCGGCACCAACAAGTCTTGCAAGTCTCTGTGTTCCGCCAAAACCAGGTGTGATTCCAAGTCCTGCTTCAGGCTGTCCGAATACTGCATTTTCTGAACAGATTCTGATGTCACAGCTCATAGAAATCTCGCAACCGCCGCCGAGTGCGAATCCGTTTACGGCCGCAATTACAGGAATTGGGAATGTCTCTATCATTCTGAATACATCATTGCCCTTCTTACCGAATGCTTCACCTTCTGCCTTTGTAAGTGTGCTCATCTCTCCGATATCTGCTCCGGCAACAAATGACTTTTCGCCTGCGCCTGTTAAAATAAGGCAACGGATTTCTGATAAATCCACACTCTTGAATGTTGCATCAAGTTCTTCGAGAACCTGGCTGTTTAAGGCGTTTAATGCCTTAGGTCTGTTGATTGTAATTAAACCAACGTGTCCTTCAGTTTCGTATGTAACGAATTCCATATCAATAGTCTCCTTTTATATATTACACAACAATAACTGTCATCCCTGTCAGGGGATGGCAGTTATTATTTAATTAGTCACGTTCTACAACTGTTGAGCAGCCCATTCCACCGCCGATACAAAGTGTAGCAAGACCTCTCTTGGCATCTCTCTTAGCCATTTCATGAAGTAATGTTACAAGGATACGGCATCCTGATGCTCCAACCGGATGTCCGAGTGCGATTGCACCACCGTTTACATTAACTTTATCCATATTGAAGTTAAGTTCTTTAGCTACAGCTACTGACTGTGCCGCAAAAGCTTCGTTAGCTTCAATTAAATCCATATCATCAATTGTTAAACCGGTCTTAGCAAGTACCTTCTTTGTTGATGCAACAGGTCCGATACCCATGATTGATGGATCTACTCCGCCGAGTGCTCCGGCTACCCATGTTGCCATTGGTTTAACACCGAGTTCTTTAGCTTTTTCTTCTGACATAACAACGATTGCTGCTGCACCGTCATTGATTCCTGATGCATTACCTGCTGTAACAAATCCGTCCGGATTGATTGTACGAAGTTTTGCAAGACCTTCCATTGTTGTTCCAGGACGTGGTCCCTCATCTGTATCAACGATAACTGTATTCTTTTTAACCTTAACTTCTACAGGAACGATTTCATCTTTAAATCTTCCTTCTTCCTGAGCCTTAGTTGCCTTAGCCTGGCTGTTTACTGCAAACTGGTCAATTTCTTCTCTTGTAAGGCCCCACTGTTCACAAATATTATCAGCAGTCTTAATCATATGGTAGTTGTTGAATGCATCCCAAAGAGCATCATTAACCATTGTATCAACAAGAGTTCCGTTGTTCATTCTGTAACCGAATCTTGCATTTGGAAGTGCATATGGCGCTCTTGACATGCTTTCCATACCACCTGCTACAACGATATCAGCATCTCCGGCTTCAATCATCTGTGCTGCCATATTAACGCAGTTAAGTCCTGAACCGCATACAACATTGACTGTTACGGCTGTTGTCTCAATTGGAAGTCCTGCCTTGATTGTTGCCTGACGTGCAACATTCTGTCCAAGACCTGCCTGGATAACGCATCCCATATATACATGATCTACTTTGTCAGCAGGTACTCCTGCTCTGTTAAGAGCTTCTTTGATTACGATTGCTCCTAAATCTACAGCAGGAACTGTGCTTAAAGCTCCTCCCATAGTTCCGATTGCAGTACGGCATGCGCCTGCCAAAACGATTTTCTTAGCCATTAGAAAAATCCTCCTTGAATATTTACTTTTTATATTTTTCTTTAAATTTACGGGCAACAATTGGTGGTACCAGTTTCTCAACTCCGGCATTGTAAAATGCTACTTCCTTAGCAATTGTGGAACTAAGGAAAGAATATTCAAGACCGGTAGATAGGAACAGTGTCTCAATCTCCGGATCAAGACTTCTGTTAGTCTGGGCAATCTGCATCTCAGTCTCATAATCAGAAATAACTCTTAATCCTCTGATGATTACTTTTGCTCCATTCTGTCTCGCAAAATCAATTGTCATACCTTCAAAAGTTTTCACCTCGACATTATGTAAATCCTTAACAGTCTCTCGTAACATCTCAAGACGCTCATCCATTGTAAACATCGGTCTTTTGGTATTATTAACCAATATTCCCACAACGAGTTCGTCCACAATTCTTGATGCTCTTGTTATGATATCAAGATGTCCATAGGTGATTGGATCAAAACTCCCTGGATACACTGCTTTCATAAGCTCTCCTGTCAACATTGTTACTTTTTTAACAATGTTTATTTATAATAATAGAAAGTTGATTTCCTGAATAATAATATCATGAGGTCATATAAATGTCAATTATAAACATAGTAAAACACCACCCGGAAGTATTATCCGGATGGTGTGATTTTTACCGGTAAAATCTATGAAAAAACAATGCTGTCCGTAGCAAATTTTTCTTTTTTCTTTGCGGAATACATATCCATAAGGTCATCTACCGTCATATTTTTTCTTTCATTTTCCGAAATGTCAAATATGATATTTCCTCTGTCAAGCATAATCGTCCTGGTTCCTGTTTCAAGTGCCTGTGTCACGTTATGGGTAATCATTAACGTAGTCAGATTATTTTCAGAAATAATTCTTTTTGTAATATCCATAACCTTGTCCGCCGTAGCCGGATCAAGTGCAGCCGTATGTTCATCAAGCAGAAGAAGTTTCGGTGGAACAAGGGTTGCCATTAAAAGAGTAACAACCTGTCTCTGGCCTCCTGATAAAAGACCTACTTTTGTATCCATTCTTTCTTCAAGTCCCATGGAGAATCCGGCAAGAGCTTCCTTAAACATTTTTCTTTCCTTTTTGGTAACGGCACTTCTAAGTCCTGCATGCTTGCTTCTTGAATATGCAAGAGCAAGGTTTTCTTCTATGGTAAGATTAGGTGCTGTTCCCTTCATAGGGTCCTGAAAAATTCTTCCGATAACTTTTGCCCTTTTATGTTCGGATTTAAAGGTAATATTTTCGCCATCCAGTAAAATCATGCCGCAATCCAGCCAGAAATTACCGCAGATAGCATTAAAAAGTGTAGATTTACCTGCTCCGTTTGAGCCTATGATGGTTACAAATTCGCCGTCTTCAAGCTTAAGGTTAAGTCCGTTAAGCGCTTTCATTTCATTAGGTGTCGAAGGAGCAAATACTTTTACCGCATTAGTTATTTCTAACATTACTGTTACTCCTTCCTTTATGAATTAATCTGGCTTTATTAATATTTTCCTTAATGGCAGGAATTGATAACGCAACTGCTACCACAACTGCGGAAACCAATTTGAACATATATACAGGCAAAATATCATATCTCAATACCACAGATATTATCAGTCTGTAAATAACTGAACCCACTATTACAGAAATTAGTCCAATCATTACATTATGTCTGCCAAAAATCGTCTCACCGATGATAACAGAAGCAAGACCGACAACCAGCATGCCTATGCTGCTGTTAATGTCCGCATAACCCTGTATCTGTGCCAGCAATCCGCCTGAAAAAGCTATACACGCATTGCTTATTCCAAGTCCCACAGTTTTGGTAACATCAACATTTACCGATGAAGCTCTTAACATATCTGCATTGTCACCTGTCGCTCTTATGCAAAGTCCGTAATGTGTTTTGAAAAAAAACGTAAGCAATATAATAAACAAAACCACAAAAACTGCAGGTATTATTATCTTAACCACCTCTTTATCAAGATTAGGGAGCAGCTCCCTCATATCGGATAAAATAGTTCTTGGCTTTCCTTTAAGCAGGGATACATTGGCCGCATTATCCATAACTTTAAGATTTATTGAATAAAGACCGCTCATGGTAATTATTCCGGCAAGAATAGGATGTATTTTAAGTTTTGTCTGTAATATACCCGTTACACATCCCGCCGCAGCTCCTGCCACAAGAGAAAGAACCAGGCCAAGATATGGGTGTCCGGCAATTGTCATCATTGCCGATACCGCAAGTCCAAAAGAAAAACTTCCTTCCATTGTAAGGTCAGGTACATTAAGTATTTTAAAACTTATATATATGCCCAACGCCATTATTCCATATATAAAACCCTGTTGTAAGGTACTGAACCATATTGCCATAATTTAATCTGTAATGTCAAAAAGACATCCTTTCTGTTTTATTTCGCATCTTCAACATAAGTAATTTCTGCATTATCTGAAATAGTTACCCCAATTGCTTCTGCTGTTGTCTTATTTACAACTGTTTTTGATGCAGGAACAACAACGGCAGGAATTTCTTCTACTTTCTTTCCCCCGTCAAGGTATTCTACTGCCATATCAGCTGTCATCTTACCGATTTCTTCATCAGAAACAGCTATTGTTGCAAAGCAGCCGGCGTCAACCATTGTTGCTGAGCTTCCGTATACAGGAATCTTTTTGTCCCTTGCCACTTCTGTTACTACAGACATTGCTGACATAACAACGCTGTCATTTGGGATGAAAACAGCATCTACGCCTTTATCTGTAAGAGACTTGATCGCCTGTTCAACATCCGATGAAGACGTTACAGATACTTCCTCGTATTTGATATTATTGCTGTCACAGTATTCTTTGGCATTTTTAATAGTATTAACTGAGTTATCTTCACTTGTACAGTATATAAATCCGTAAGTCTTCACATCTGGTGTAAGTTTATCGCTGAGTGCAAAAATATCACTTACAGGAATTGCATTGCTTGTTCCGGTAGCATTCTTATCAGGTTTTTCCATATCTGTGATTACACCTGCAGCCACCGGTGCCGAAACCGCACAGAAAAATACAGGTGTCTCTGTTTCAAGATTAACGATTGCCTGTGTTGATGGTGTTGCAATTGTAAAAACAAGATCGTAAGAACCGTCTGCCATATTCTGTGCTATAGTCTGAAGAGCGGATGCATCTCCCTGTGCACATTTAACTTCGACATTTTCATATCCCTTTGCTTTCATTTCTTCGAGAATACCGTCTCTCATATCATTGAATGCGCCGTTTTCTATCATCTGGATAACTCCGATTTTCTTACCGGATGTTTTTTTGTCCTTGCCTCCGCATCCTGACAGTACACATGCCATTGCTAAAATGGCAGTAAAAAATAATGCTAATTTCTTTTTCATCTTTTCTTCCTCTTTTATATATTTTCTAATTTAATAAGTGCCGCTTTAACCATATCTGATGTTATTTCATAAGGATTATGTTCGATATCCTTCATTGCCACCGTGATTTTGGCCACTTTGTCGATATCATCCCTGCTAATCTCTATATCTTCAAGTCTGACCGGTAATCCGACAGCCTTATTAAATTCATATAATTTTTTGAAATTTTCCTCATCATTGTCTACCAGTAAAAGTACAAGTACACCAAAAGCTACTACTTCTCCGTGTAAATGGTTCTTTTCTATATGAGGATATGTGGTAAGGGCGTAAAATATTGCATGTGCAAGCCCTGTATTGTAATCGATTATCTTATCATTAGTTAAGAGAATTGACGCTGCCGCCGTACTTACTATAATTGACAGAAGCACCTGTTCAAAATCAGAAGTTACCAGATGTTTCTCAATATCTTCGAGTGCTTTTCTGCCGTATTTTAACATGGGTTCATAGCACATTCTTGCAATATTGACACCTAAAGCAATATAATGAGGAACTTCTTCACCCCTTGAGGAAATACTGCTTTCAAAATGCTTTGCGTATGTATCCCCGATTCCTGCCCACATATATCTCTTAGGAGAATCAGCGATAATCTCTGTATCAATAAATGCATGAGCCGGTGGGTTGGCAAAAAAATGTGGTTTTAAAAATATACCATTATTCTTATACATTATTGAAACTGATGTACAGGATGAACAGTTAGATGCAATTGTAGGAAATGTAAAAACAGGTTTGCCGGTCATATCCGCAAGTGTCTTGACTGTATCTGTGGCTTTTCCTCCGCCAATTGCAAATAACATATCTGCATTTCTGACAGTTTCAAGTGACATAAGATTCTCCACATTTTCATAGGAAGCTTCACCGCCATACCATATAAAATCACTGATTTCAATATCAGAATCTATTATTGCTTTACACAGTTTATCTTTAACCGCAGCCATAGCCTTATGTCCACCTATTGCTACCGCTTTATGACCATATCCGGCACAAATACTGCCGACAAGTTTATATACATCCGTGCCAACTGAATAAGATGGCAGACTTACATTATAACTCATAAAATCAACTCCATTTTACGATAAAAATTAACTTTCATATTGATTAATGCTAACACCGGATTTATACTTATGTCAACTTATTTTTAAGGGAGGTTTTTTATATGTTAAAGCATTTTGTAATTTTTACTTTTGAAGATAATTTTTTTAAGGAAGAACATTTTAACGAATATGTTGATGCTTTTTCCAGAATTAAAGAAGAGTATCCAAAAATCAAAGAAATTTCAATTCACAAAAATTGTATTGATCGTCCTGCTAATATGGATTTGATGATTGAAATGGTTCTTGAGGACGAATCTGTTCTTTCTGAATATCTAAATTCCCCGGAACATATCAGAATGGGTAAAAAATATAATCCCCATGTGGCTAACAGAGTCTCTTTTGACTATTATATATAAAAAACTCTGTTCACAAAGTATTTACAATGTGAACAGAGTCTTACCTTAAAGACTGTTTTCAGACAGTCTTTATTATTTTAATACTACACAGCCAAATGCCGGTATTGTTAATTTTTCTCCATCAAGTGATGCCTCTTCTTCAGATACAGATAAAGTAGCTGCTATTCCTGTATAACTGTAATCTGATTTAGAAACAGTCACTGTTGTAGCTTCTTCACTATCATTACATATTACATATGTCTTCTCATTATCTGTAGTATAAGACAATGCGTATAAGTTACCATCCTGTTCAATGAGCTTTGTTAATGCCTCAGGAGTGCCTCTTCCTATTGAAGGGAAAGCATTTTTGATAAGAAGTGCTTTTTTATAATAGTTATAAATAGATAACTTATCATCTTTCTGTGTCTCGTACGAACCAAATCTGTGTTCCTGTTTTTCCATTGCAGAAGGACCTTTTGTCATTCCCGCAGTATTTTCATTCTCAGTCCAATACATTGGTGCACGCTTATTTTCATCTTTTCCCGTACCTGTCATGCCAAGTTCATCTCCGTAATATACGAATGTCTTACCAGGTGTAAAAAACTGTAAAGCTGCACCGAATTTAACAGCATTTTCATTATATTTCAAGAAACCCGCCGGACGTCCTGTATCATGATTTCCAAGGAATACCGCATCAATATAATTGCTGTCAATTGCTTTGACATTTGTATATCGTTTTACAACAAAGTTAGCAAACTTTCCACCGCCGGAACCATTTCCTGCTCTGTTACATGTAAGCACAAGGTATCCTTCTGATGTTCCGTATGGGAAGTTAAAAAGACTGTCTACACCACTCTCATAGAATTTATCAAGTGCCGATGCATCAGACCATACTTCCGCAACTACATAATTTGACGAATCTAATGACTCAACATAATCATAGAACCATTTCAATGCTTCCGTACTCTTTTTGTTATTGCCTTCATAATAATGAAGTGCAGCATCAAGACGATATCCTCTGATTCCTTTGTCATACCAGAACTTAGCTATTTTTTCAATCTCAGTCCTGAGTGCTGTACAATCAAGATTAAGATCCGGCATGCCGCTCTGGAACTGACTTTCGTAATACCATCCGCCGTCTCCGGGTATCTTAGTATAACCGTTTCCGCCTTCTTTGTTAAAATTATAATATTCAGCTTCAGGACATACAGAATAATCAGGTTCTTCTCCTTCTTTAAGTCCTTTTATATATTCTCTTGCAGTTTTAAACCAATCATGTCGTGAACTTGTATGGTTAATTACGAGGTCCATATATACATCAATATTTTTTTCTTTACATGCTGCAATGAACTTATCAAAATCTTCCATAGTTCCATATTCTTCATCTATTGAATAATAATCAATTACATCATACTTATGATATGTTGGTGATTTATGGAACGGAAGAAGCCATATACTGTCAAATCCAAGATCTTTAATATAATCGAGTTTGGATGTAAGGCCATTAAAATCGCCTATTCCATCTCCATCACTGTCGCAAAATGAATATATAAATACCTGATAACATGAACCATACTTATCATCTACATTTGCAGACACAAGATTGTCCGGATCCAATTTTACATTGCTGTTGTTATCCTCTTTCTTTTTGCCGCAGCCTGCTAATATCGAAACAGAAAGTGCTGCAATAAGCAAGAGAGCCCAGATTTTTTTGATTTTTTTCATTATGTTCTCCTTGTTATATAGTTTACACCCAGTACAGGAAATCCCCATACTGAGTGCATTTGTTTCATAAAATATTTCCGATAAATATATCAGCCCTTTACAGCACCTGATACACCTTCCTGATAGAATTTCTGCATTATCAAGAAGAGAGTTGCAATTGGTACAGATACCACAACCGCACCGGCTGTGAAACAGTTAAACCAATTGTATACATATTCCTTCTCAAGCATATTCCACAAACCAACTGATACCGTATAGAATCTCTGGTCTGTACCACAGATAACTTTACAGAAAATAAAGTCAAGCCATGGACCCATAAATGAGTTCAATACTGTATATACAATAATTGGTTTACTGAGAGGTATTGTAATTCTTGTAAATACCTGCCAACGTGTTGCACCATCAATGTATGCAGCTTCATCCACAGACTTAGGAATCGTATCAAAGAAACCTTTGGCTATGTAGAATCCCAATCCCGAGCCTCCGGAGTATACCATAATCAAAGCAACCCTGATCATGGATCCCTCTGTAAGACCGATGGACTTAAGAATGTAATATGTTGCAATCATCGACATAAATCCCGGGAACATACCAAGGATTAATGCAATATTCATAAATGGTTTTCTCATTCTGAATCTCATTCTTGACATTACATATGAAACGCAAAGTACGAAGAATGTGGATATAATACAACAGAAAACAGCAATAATCAATGTATTAAGGAACATCTGTGGGAAATTGATTACGTTAGTATCAGTAAACAATTTCTTATAGTTGCCGAGCCAGTATTCCTTTGGGAAAAGGGTTGACATATACATACCCTTATCTTTCTTAAAGCTGATAAGTACAATCCAAACGATTGGGAAAAGCCAAATAACTGACAAAACTGTAAGAATAAGATATACGAATATATTTCCTATAGTTTTTCTTACTTTTGCTCCTGATGATACTTTTTTCATTATTGGAATCCCTCCTCGTTCTTATATGCTCCTGTACGATGGTAAGTAAGCAACGATACAGATGCAAGGATGATAAATGTAAGGATACCGATAACGGCACCAATATTATAATATGGTCTGTCTGTACCTACTGTTAACTTATACAACCATGTAACAAGAAGGTCTGTCTTACCTGAGGTCGATGCAAGGTTCTTTGTAGGACCACCGCCTGAAAGTAAGAAAATAACGTTAAAGTTGTTAATATTACCTGTAAATGAGGTAATAAGATATGGTCCTGTTACAAATAACAGGTATGGTAATGTAATCTTGAAGAATATTCTGATTGGACCAGCACCATCAACTTTTGCAGCTTCGTATAAATCAGAAGGGATATTCTGAAGTACACCTGTAACCTGCATCATTGTAAATGGAACACCGACCCAGATATTAATCATAATTACCAAAAATCTAGCCCAGAAAGTTGACTGCCAGAATGATATTCCTTTTGTAATAACATGGGCATTAATTAACATTGTATTAATTATACCATTATCATTAAACATAGTTCTCATTAATAACAATGAAACGAACTGAGGTATGGCAGCTGAAAGCATGAAGTTAAATCTCCACATTGATTTAAGCTTTGTACCCTTTCTGTTAATAACAATTGCAAGAATAGTTCCAAGTATAAAGTTAGAGAACGTTGCTGCTACTGCCCAACATAATGTCCAACCAAGTACCGGCCAGAATTCCTGTCCAATTGAATCTTTCAAATTTAATGCTTTACCAAAGTTAGCGAGACCATTCCAGTTAAATACAAGAGGATGATTCAAATCGTATGTAGTAAATGCCATACAAATCATAAATACAAGGGGAAGAATTGTAAATACAACAACACCCGTTACAGGTAATGCAAGTAATAACCTGTTTAAGTTCTTGTCTGTTAAGTTCTTAAGATCCTGTCTGAATGAAGCTGGTCGCTTACCTTCTGCCTTTTCACATTGTGCCTTATATGAACTGCTTATTGCACTTTTCCAAATAATGATAAATAAAACAGTAATTCCTATTGCTACAACGCCATACAAAAGGAATTCAATTGTTCTGTCCTGTACGCCGGGTACATAAATGCCTTGTGCATCATCCCACACATCTGCCTCTGCTCTACCACCCAGCTTAAAGAATTTGCCCAGGCAGCTGCTACCGTAATTAATCATGTAGAGTATGTAACCAACTTCAACCGCAAGGAACAATAATCCTTTTACAATCTGTCCGTATACTATATTACCAAGACCCATTACAACAGCTGAAAGTCTTGTGAATATGCTTCCCTTTGCAAACGCATTCTTCAGTGAATACGGATTAGGAAATTCTTTGGTTCTTTTTTTCCTGACTTTATTGCCACGCATTTGCAAGCCTCCTTACTTTTATAATGCTTCGTAATGCCGGCAAGCCGGCATCCGAAGCATAATAAGATTACTTAATTAATAATCAGTTGTCAATTAAAGAGCCTCCGTATTGAAAGCTTTATTCATTTCTACTGTACTCTCCTCAGCATTGTCATGTGTACAAGAACCTGATGTAATTCCTTTTCCCATATTTTCTGCTGGTGTCCAGTATTTATTCATCTTAGATACGAATGGCTGCATGATTGAAGGACCGTTCTGTACTGCTGCAAGTGCATCACCTTTGAGTGTGTCAAGTAACTTAGTATTACATGGAACAATACCTCTTGATTCATAACGTGTCTTCTGTGAATCTTCATTAGCTAACCAAAGAGCAAGCTGGGTAGCTACTTTCTGATTAGGAGATGTCTTGTTAACTGCTACTGCCTTAGAACCAAAAAATGGCTTCATCTGTACTTCTTTGCCATTAAGTGTATATGTAGGAGCCTGTGCAATACCAACATTTTCTTCACCAAGTGCTTCTTTTACAGCCGATAAATCCCATGTACCTGAGAAAAATGCTGCTACTGAACCATCTTTAAGACCTGCAAGACCTGATCCTGAATCATCAGTCATATATGCTGGCTTATTAACAAGGTCAATGAGGTAGTTAGTTACTGCTGTTGCCTTCTCGCCTTCAAAATCGATACCTGCTGATTCGTCAGTTCCATCACCGAAGAATGTACATCCGTTTCCTACATAGAATGAAGCGATATACCATGAGTCAGTAAGTTTGAAAGAAACCTTCTTATTCTTAGAAGCTGCTACTTCAAGCATCTTATCAAGATTCTTAACATCATCTTCTGTGAATACTCTCTTGTCATAGTACATAAACCATGTATTAGCTGTGTAAGGAACACCATATACAGCATCACCAACAGTTACCGTGTTAACAATTGCTTCTGAGTTAGTTTCTCTGATATAAGTTTCTATATCTCCACCAAGTCTTGAGATGGCACCGCCATCAATGAGCTTCATAAGCTGGTCATTAGCGAACATATATACATCAGCAGCTGCTGCTGCATCCTTTGTTACATTTGTAGATGCATTGTTCTCGCCACATACACTGTACTGGAATGTTAAATCCCAATTTGGATGAGCTGCATTGAAAGCTTCGCATCTTGTCTTTAACCAGTTACCCTTCTTCTCATCCTGGTCTTCTGCCGGGCTCCATACTGTAATTGTTGCTGAAAGCTTCTCATCTTCTGCTGTTGTCTTAGCTTCTTCTGATGCTTTGCTTTCATCTGCCTTAGGTGTTGTTGTAGAATCAGTCTTGCTGTCCTTGTTCTTACCGCATCCAACAACTGTAGCTGCACACATAACACCAGCTAATAATAAAGCTGCTACTTTTTTGAATTTCATTTTGAAAATTCCTCCTTCTTATAATACCTAAATCTTAGGTTGTTTTGGGTATTTTGTACAAAATATACAAGTTACCAACCACTTTTTTATTATAAAATAGTGCATTTAGTTAGTATATATCATTTTTTTTAGATATATATTGTTTTTCTTAAATCTTAATTTTTCTTAGGAATCGTTATTATTACTTCTGTTCCTGTATTTTCTTTGCTTTTTATTATCATAGGATATTCTTCTCCGTAACACAGCTTCAGCCGTTCGTTTACATTCCTTACACCGTATCCTTTCGAGTCCTTTGTCAATATTTTGACAGTCTGTTCTTTAGTCATTCCTATGCCATTATCTTTAATGACAAATTGTATGTATGTATCCATGTCTTTACAAATTACGCTTATTACGCCTCTTCTGTCCCCGGGCATTACATCTATTCCATGGTCAATGGCATTTTCTATCAGAGGCTGCAATATGAGATTAGGGCAGGTATATTCAAGTACGGAATCATCTATATCCTCCGTAACATCAAAACCATCGTCATGAAGCATAAGCTGTATGCTTAAATACGAACGCATATTTTCTATTTCTCCTGAAATATGTGTTATATTATTCCCTTTATTAAGGGAGGTTCTGTAAAATGCGGACAGTGCCAGTGTTATTTTGCTTATATCCCTTTTTCCGGCTTCTATGGCTTTCCAGTTAATAAGTGAAAGCGTGTTATAGAGGAAATGGGGATTTATCTGTGCCTGTAAAGCCTTCATTTCATATTCTTTTTCTTTTATTCTGCTTTTGTATACTTCGTTTATAAGATAATTGAGTTTTCTTTCCATTTTGGAGAAGCTCGTAATCAGTTCACCTATCTCGTCCTGGCTTGTGGTATTCAGTGCATATGAAAAATCTTCTTTTTCCACCCTTGCAACAACCTTTTGAAGTTTTCCGATTCTTGTAGTTACAAATATTGCCGTAAACCGTATGCACATAAATGTGGCAACAAGGCATACAAGTGTTCCGCCGAATGTAATTATGTTAATCTGTCTTATGGAAGTTCCCATTAATTTTTCAGGTTTGTAAAGCCATACATTCCAGCCCGTCTCAGGAATTGTTTTTTTTACAATGAAATAGTCTTTGTTCTTGTCAGGATATTTTTTTGTAATTTCCGACAGACTAAGGTTATATTCTTTATTTTTATCAGTGAAAGTATCATAGGAATATATATTCTGTCCCAGTCTGTCGGAAACATATATTCCATAATTATCCGAGATGTTTTCACTTAAGTCTTCAAATACATTATCATAGTTAATTTTTTCATAGAAATATCCGTTTATCCCATTTTCTTCAAGAGACTGCATTTTTCTTACAAGTACAATAGTCTTTTCATCTGTGCCGGCAATCCAGTTATTATTCCTTGAATCTGCTATGCTTTCATACCAGTCTGCTTTTTTTAATTCTTCTATTGGTGCAAGATATTTATTTTTATAATCAACAATCCTGTCAGTATATATTGTGATTTTGCTGACTTCGTTATGAAAATATATGAAAGTATCTAAAGATGGAGCAACACTCAGGTCAAATTTTTCATTAATTCTGTTATCGTCAAGATAAATTGTGCTTAAAATATCATTGACATTTTCATCATTTGTTATAAGTTTGGCAAGTTCAGCATATTTTTTAAATTCGGCATCAAGATCAAGAGTGCTTCTGTTTATAAAACTATACAAGGTATTCGTTTCCTGATTTTTGAATACAGAACGCATCTGGAAATAATTTACAAACAGAATAACTACGATAGGAAGAAAGCCTGCGAGGATATATACCATCGTAAGCTTGCTTTTTAATCTCATTCCTTTTTTCTTTGTACCGGTATTGTTCATTTTTATTCTCCGTTTTTTCTGAACTTTTGAGGACTAATTCCAAAATATTCCCTGAAGCTGGAGCAGAAATATGATACATTCGGATATCCGCAGGTCTCACTTATATCCACTATTTTTGCCATGGAATTCTCAAGCATGTCCTTTGCCTGTTCCATTCTGTATGTCTTAATGAAACGGCTCAAATTTACGCCTGTTTCTTTTTTAAATATAGAGCTTAAATAGCTTGGTGCCATATATACCATTTTACTGAGTGACTCAACACTTATATCCTCTCCGAAATGCTCGTATATGTACTTCTTAACAATTTCTATTTCCCTATGTACCATGGACGGATTTTTATCAAAAGAACCGGCAAGTCTGTCAATATTCTTATCAACTATGCCCCTGACCGTGTCAAAATCCTCTGACTTATAAAGCAATTCAATTTCTTCGTTAAGTTCTTTTTCATCCGTCGCCGGAAGGCTTTCATAAAAAGTTTTCAGCAGATTAGAGAAAAGGAACTTGACATACACCTGTGAAAAAACACGTTTTCCACCGTATTTTTCACAGAATATGGCAAAATGTTCTCTTAAGCTGGCTGCATCTTTCATCTTGACATCCTGCTTCATCTGCTTGATTACGGTATCGTCATCCGTCTGCACTACTTCATCATTTTCGCAGTTCATCCCTTTGTAAAATACATTGCTGTTTCTATCGTAGAATTTATTTTCCATCAGGGCTTCCATTTCTTCCATTCCCTTGGCAATACCTTCATATCCCTCAATCTTACCCGATATTGCAATAAAACACTTTGTGTTATAAGTTATTGCAACATCATTACAGATATTGTCAGCTATATCTTTGAAAGGAAGATTATCATCGTTAAAATAAAGCACCGACTGCTGTGGATTAAGATTAAGATATGCATCCGTCCTTGGTTCTGTTTTTTCAAGGTATTCCTTAAAATCCATTCCCTTTCTTCCGAAGAAGTCACAATTAAACTCTATAAGCATCATTCTCTTAAATTTATCAAGAAAATCTGTAGGAAGCAAATCCTTGTTATGCTCTTTAATTTCTGACATTGAGGCTCCGGTTGTTGCCAGATACAGCATATGTTCGTGCATAAACTCAATGCTTTTTATCTTGAGTTCTTTATGTACTCTGGATTCTTCAATTTCCCCAATCACCTTATTGATGGTATCTTCAAACTCGGAAGGATCCACAGGTTTTAAAATATAATCAGATACATCCATTTTAACTGCCTGCTTGGCATATCCAAATTCATTACATCCGCTGAAAATTATAAATTTCTGCTCCGAGCCATTATCCCTGCATTTTTTTATGAGTTCCATGCCATTCATAAAAGGCATTTTAATGTCAGTGAGCACAATATCAAATTCATTCCCGCTCATCAAATCATATGCAGTCTGTCCATTATTAGCCTCCGCAATTTCAAAGGAATATCCAAGGCTGTTTAACAACATTCTTATGCCATTTCTTTCAATTTTCTCATCGTCTACAATTAATATTTTATACATTGCTCTCAATTCCCATCTAAAATTCTCAGTCATTATAACATACAATACTAACTAATGCAAAGAACTCTGTCCACAAATTGTGAACAGAGTCCCTGTATGCAGCTGTATGCCGCAGTTGTTATTTAATAAATCCGGACATTAGTTAAGTTTCCAGATATCCTTATTGTATTCAGCAATGGTTCTGTCTGATGAGAAGAATCCTGCCTTGCTGATATTAATAAGAGTCTTTCTTGCCCATGTTTTTCTGTCTTCGTAATCAGCTAATGCGATTTCTTTAACTCTGATATAGTCATTGATATCAAGTAATGTCATGAACCAGTCTTTCTTAATTAATTCTGCATGAAGTGTTAATAATGTATCTGCATCACCGACTTTCATTACCGGAGCACTGATGATAAAGTCTACAAGTTCTTTAATTCTTGCATCGTTAACATAATAGCTCTTTGCTGAATAATCAGCCTTAGCATAATGTTCGATAACCTGTTCGCTGCTTTCACCGAAGAAGTAGATGTTTTCTTCTCCTACAAGTTCTCCGATTTCAACGTTAGCACCATCTTTTGTACCAAGTGTAAGGGCACCGTTTAACATGAACTTCATGTTACCTGTACCTGAAGCTTCCTTAGAAGCAAGTGAAATCTGTTCAGAAATATCGCATGCAGGAATAATCTTTGCTGCCTTGGATACATTGTAATTCTCAACCATAACTACCTTGAGGTACTTATTTGCTTCAGGATCATTGTTAATTACTTCCTGTAAGCAGAGGATTAAATGAATGATATCCTTTGCAATTACATAAGCCGGAGCTGCCTTAGCACCAAAAATAACCGTAATAGGTCTCTTTGGAAGATTTCCAGCCTTGATTTCAAGGTACTTGTAAATTACCCAGAGAACATTCATCTGCTGACGTTTGTACTCATGAAGTCTCTTAACCTGAATATCGAAAATAGAATTTTCGTCAATGTCAATGTTCTGTGTAGCCTTAATGAAATCTTTGAATGTTTTCTTCTTGCTTGTCTTGATTTCCATAAGTTTGTTAAGAACTTTTTCATCATCAAGATATTTCTGGAGATCTTCTAACTTAGAAGCATCTTTCTTGAAATCAGGTCCGATTAATTCTTCAATGTATGCTGCAAGTTCTTCGTTGCAGTGAAGAAGCCATCTTCTGAATGTAATACCGTTAGTCTTATTGTTAAACTTCTCAGGATAAATCTTGTAGAAGTTGTTCAATTCTGAGTTCTTAAGAATCTCTGTATGGAGGTAAGCAACACCGTTTACACTGTATCCGTAGTGGATATCCATATGTGCCATATGAACTCTTCCCTGGTCATCAATGATGTATACTGAAGGATCCTGATATTTTTCTCTTACTCTTCTGTCAAGGTCCCTGATGATTGGTACAAGCTGTGGTACAACTCTTTCAAGGTAAGAAATTGGCCATTTTTCCAATGCTTCAGCTAAGATTGTGTGGTTAGTATAAGCACATGTCTTAGTAACAATTTCAACAGCTTCGTCTGTTCCGATTCCTTCGTTATTAAGGAGACGGATTAATTCAGGAATAACCATTGAAGGATGTGTATCATTAATCTGGATTGCTGCATATTCATAAAGGTCATGTAAGTTAGAGCCCTTTGCTTTACACTCATCAATTATGAGTCTTGCGCCTGAAGCAACCATAAGATACTGCTGGTAAATTCTTAATAAGTTACCTGCTTCGTCGCTGTCATCAGGGTAAAGGAATAATGTAAGGTTCCTATATACATCGCTCTTATCGAAGTTGATGTTGTCAGGATTAACAAGACTGTCATCTACTGATTCAATATCGAATAAGTGAAGTTTATTAGTTCTGTTGTTATAACCTGTTACATCGATATCATAAAGTCTTGATTTAACAGAGAAACCGTTGAACTGGATATCATAGGTAACATCTGTTTTTGTAAGCCAGCTCTTTTCTTCAATCCATGGGTTAGGAGTTTCTTTCTGGAAATGATTCTCAAATACCTGTTTGAAAAGACCCATATGGTAGTTAAGGCCGATACCGTCACCGTTAAGTCCCAGTGAAGCCATTGAATCAATGAAGCAGGCTGCAAGTCTTCCAAGTCCGCCGTTACCAAGTGATGGTTCCGGTTCAACTTCTTCAATTTCATAGATGCTCTTGCCATTAGCTTCAAGTTCTTCCTTAACTGTATCAAAAATGCCAAGGTTAATAAGGTTGTTAGATAAAAGCTTACCGATTAAGAATTCTGCTGAAATGTAATATACTTTCTTCTTGCCTTTGTTAGATTCTTTCTCCTTAGCAAGTTCCTTTGTCATCTCTAAGAGTGCAAAGTAAATTTCCTCGTTTGTGCAATCCTTGATTGCCTTGTTGTAATTTTTTTCACAAATATTAGATAACATATAGTCCTCCTTGTTGAAGTATTTCTTAATATTGCTTCTTCCATAGAGCTTGGTAAGCTCACGAAGATTGTCTCTGAGTTCGTTTGTAAATTCTCCGTCTTTCATTCTCCACTTCCAGTTAATTCCAAGTGTTGACGGAGTGTTCATTCTTGCCGTGCTATCTTTGTATAAAAGATCCTGCATCTGGATAATGACTGTATTGGCAACACTGCCGTAAGCAGCTCTTATAAGAGCACTTGCCGCACTGTACATGTCAGGTATGTGAAGATATTTCATCATATATTCCTGACATCTTTCATTCAGATTTTCAAGATATCCTACCACTGTATCATTGTCATGTGTTCCAAGATATGCAACATAATTCTTCTCATGATTATGAAGAATATGTTCATTGTCTCCGTTACCGTCGAATGCAAACTGAAGAACCTTCATTCCCGGATAACCTGATTTCTTAATAAGTTCTGTTACCTCAGGTACTACCACTCCAAGGTCTTCTGCAATAACCTTGGCATCTCCCATCGCACTGTCGATAGCTTTGATAAGCTTAATTCCCGGTCCTTCCGCATAAAATCCGTCTATAGGATCTTTGTCAAGTGGGATATTATAATAACGGACAATTCCGATAAAGTGGTCTATTCTTGTTACATCATAAAGTCTGGCTGACGCAGCCATTCTCTTCTTCCACCATGCAAAATCAGTTTTTTCCATTGCCTTCCAGTCATAAATAGGATTGCCCCATTTCTGGCCGTATGAAGAAAACATATCAGGCGGACATCCTGCCACATTGATTGGCTTCCATTCATTATCAAGCTGGAATAATGTATGATTAGTCCAGACATCAGCGCTGTCAAGTGCTACATAAATCGGAATATCACCTATAATCTGTATTCCCTTTCTATTGGCATAAGCTTTTAATTTAAGCCATTGCTCATAGAACTTGTACTGAAGGAATTTATAAAAATCAATATCATCTGCAAGTTTCTTTTCGTATCTGGCAACAGTTTCCGGTTTGCGGAATCTTATATCCTTTTCCCATCTGAGCCATTCCTCGTTGTTATGGTCAGCCTTTATTGCCATAAACAAGGCATAATCATGAAGCCAGTACTTATTCTCTTCAAGGAATTTCTTATATTCATCTGTCTTCTTGTGAAGAGATGCCTTATAAGCTTTTCTTAAAATATTGAATCTGGCATTATATATAACGTCATATTCAATAAATTCAGAGTCACTTCCCCAGAAAGTATTGTCCAATTCTTCCTTATCTAACAGACCTTCTTCTACAAGATAGTCTAAGTCGATAAAATACGGATTACCGGCAAATGCCGAAAATGACTGGTATGGGCTGTCGCCGAAGCTTGTAGGTCCGACAGGAAGTACCTGCCAGTATTTCTGTCCTGAGCTTCTTAGCATATCCACGAATTCGTATGCCTTGTCACCAAGTGTACCGATTCCGTATGGAGAAGGGAGACTGCTGATTGGAAGCAGTATTCCTGCTCCTCTTTCAAGTTCTTTTCCCATTACTAATGTCCTTTCGTATAAATTAACATTATGAATGTATTATAATATTATCTTCAAACATTTTTCTTGTAGTATATAATTAAAATATGGTACAATACTATCATATCTTGTTAATTTCAAACAAATTGGAGGCTTTTATGAATATTCCTGAATATGAAATATACCACGAACACAAGAATCATGCTGATTCACTCTTTCCATATAATACATATATCTGTTCAATTCCCTTGGATTTTAATGAAGTAACACCCCACTGGCACAACGAAATGGAAATAATATATATAAAAAAGGGCAAAGGGACTATTTCCCTTGATATGGATATGATGTATGTGGAGGCAGGTGATATTATTGTGGTAATTCCCGGGCAGCTGCATGGCATAACGCAGCTTGAAAACTACTCCATGGAATACGAAAATATTATTTTTTCATCCGACATGCTCATTTCCAAACACTCGGACTCTCTGGAATCCGAGGTTTTTATACCGCTTATGTCCGGAATGTTATCTTTTAACCACCTTATCACCCTTGAGGACGATATTCATGGTCCTCTTGCAAGTTGTCTTGACAGGGCAGATAATATCTGTAAGACATTTCCGAAAGGCTACCAGCTTGCGCTTAAAGGATATCTTTTTGAATTTTTTTATATTATATATAACAGTTCTTGTGAAAATATGGAAGTAAAGAACAATAAGAATCTTGATAAACTTAAGGACATTCTTGGTTTTATAGAAAAAAATTACCAGCATTCCATAAGCATAGAAGACATTTCTTCGTTTTGTAATTTTTCCCCTTCACATTTCATGAAATTCTTCAAAAAATCCATGGGTACATCCTTTATAGATTACCTGAACGACTACAGATTATCTGCATCCGCCCGTATGCTTCTGTCATCTGATGATAATATCATCGACATAGCAGCCGCCTGTGGATACGATAACCTGTCATATTATAACCGTATTTTCAAAAGAAAATACCACGTTACCCCAAGCAGATACCGTAATTCAGGTATTATTTAGCTGTCCTTTGTTTTATCTGACCGGCAATGCTAAAAAGTGCAAAACATACTATATCCACGCATACAATACTTGCACCCGTAGGTGTTCCGTATGCAAACGATATGGTTATGCCAATCATAAAACTTATGACTGCCACAATTACAGAGCTCATCACAACGCCTTTGTAGGTATTGCACACCCTCATTGATGTCAGACTCGGAAAAATAACAAGACTTGATATCAGAAGTGCTCCCATTATTCTCATACCGATAACCACCGTAACAGCGGTAAGTACGGCCAGAATCATATTATATACTCCAGCCGCCGTTCCCGTGGCTTTCGCAAAATTCTCATCAAAAGTAACCGCAAATATCCTGTTAAAAAACAATACAAACATTATAAGCACGATTATGGATAATATTTTTGTAAGCAGTGCATCTTCCGCACTGATTGAAAGGATACTTCCAAACATATAATTATTGACATCAGTATTCATTCCCGAAGAAATGGAAAGTATCATTACCCCCACTGCAAGGGAACCGCTGCATAAAAGTGCCACAGCCTGGTCACCCTTTATTTTGCCGTTATTGCTGATTCTTAACAGAAAAAATGCTGCAACAATACATACAGGTATTGCAACCTTAAGCGGTGCCGTATTAAATGCCGTTGCAAGCGCAAGTGCGGCAAATCCAACATGGGAAAGACCGTCACCTATCATTGAATATCTTTTTAAAACCATGCTCACTCCAAGCAATGATGCGCACAAGGTAACTAAAAGTCCGACTACAACAGCCTGTACCATAAAATCATAAGAAAACATTGTTTTTATTAATTCAATCATCTTAAAATCCTCCTTCTGACCTGTTTGTCGCCGCTGTAAGTTTTTCAAAGCCTTTTGACTTCATATATTCTTCTTTTGTTCCGAAAAAAGCTGTTTCATCGGAAATATACAGAATATGTGAGGCATATTTCAATGTTGCTTCCATGTCATGACTTACCATTATAACGGTAATTCCCATATTCTTGTTGATGGAAGCTATAAGTTCATAAAGTTCAGCCGTTACCACAGGGTCGAGTCCTGCTACAGGTTCGTCAAGAAGAATAACTTTTTTGGTTGCGCACATTGCCCTTGCTAAAAGAACCCTCTGCTGTTGTCCTCCTGAAAGGTCATGATAGCATTTGTCTTTTATGTCATATATGCCCATAAGCTTCATTTTCTGTATGGCATCCTCTTTATCCTTTCTTGTATAAAAAGGTCTAAAACCCAGATTGTTAAGTCTTCCCGATATAACAACCTCATATACACTTGCCGGAAAATCTTTCTGAATCATTGTCTGTTGGGGAAGATATCCGATTTCTTTATGTTTTAAATTATCGCCGGGAATGATGCTTCCTCCCATAGGTTTTTTAAGTCTTAAAAGGCCTTTAACCAATGTGCTTTTGCCCGCACCGTTTTCACCTATTATGCAAAGATATTCTCCTCCGTCCAGTTTAAAATTTATGTCTTTAAGTATTGTATGCCCTTCATATCCAAGGCTTAAATTTTTACATGTAATAAGTGCCATCAGTACAATGCCTCCTTAAGTGTAGCAAGATTTCTTCTCATAAGGCTTACATACGTCTCACCTTTTTCAAAATCATCCTTGCTGATATTGTGGCAGGTGTAAAAAGTCAGAACTTTTGTGCCTGTGCTTTTTGCAATGGTTTTTGCAATATTGCCATTGCTTAACTCTATTGTAAATATTACGGGTATATTATCTGTTTTTACTTTGTCAATAAGAAAAGCAACTGTTTTAGCCGAAGGTTCGGATTCCGATGTGCATCCCGGAAAAGCTGCATAATATGTCAGTCCGTAGGCTTCCACAAAATATCTTAGCGGAAACCTGTCACCGAATATCACTTCTTTTCTTTTTGCATTATCAATAAGGCTCCTGAATTCTTCGTCAAGATCTTTCAATTCTTTTTCATATTTTTTGTAATTACCCATATAGTAATCTTTTCCCTGGTAATCTGCCAGAGCCAGTGTATCGGCTATTTTTTTTGCAATAATCATTGCATTCTCCGGGTCCGTCCATACATGTTCGTCCCATTCGGAAGTATCTTCGTCATGGTCGTGGTCTTCATCATGGTTATGTCCTTCATGGTGTTCCATACCCTCGGTTATTTCTTCTTCATACTTATCAACAAGGTCTAACATTTTAATAATCTTCATATCCTTATTGGAGGAAGTTGCTGCTATCCGGTCTACCCAGTCATCATTCTCGCCGCCTGTATAGATGAATATATCACAATTATCAATTGCGGCCATATCCTTAGGTGACGGTTCATAGGAATGGGAATCTGCACCGGGCTTTAATAAAAGAGTTATGTCCGCTCTGTCTCCCGCTATTTCCCTTGCAAAATCGTATGCGGCAAACATTGTTGTAACAATGCTTACTTTATCACTTTTCTTATTCGTATCAAGCCCGCAGCCGGTTACCGTAAGCACCAGCACCAGAGCAATAAAAACACTACATATTCTTTTCATTTTCCCTACACTCCCTGCATATTCCATAAAGAACGGATGATTCACATATAAGGGAAAATCCGTGATGGTTCATGATATGATCCTCAATTTCCTTCATAAAACCACATTCAAGATGTATTATTTTTTCACATCTGACGCATCTTAAGTGAAGATGTTCACGGCAGTTATGACCACTGTCGCCCACATACTGAAAAGATGACATTTCTCCTTTGTTTGCAACATACTTCATAATTACGCCGTCGTTGCTTAATTTATTGAGGTATCTGTATATGGTTGAGTTGTTAACTTCAATACCCGTATCTTTAAGATAATTGTCTATATCCTGTACCTTGATCATTCTGTCTCTGTTTGCTTCAAGGTATTCTATTATTTTACTGTGACTGACCGTTTTATAGTTTCTGGCTGACATAATCATTCCTCTTTTCTTTCAAAAGGCTATCTTGTTGCATTTGCAACTTGTTTGCGTTTTGTATATTATCATTTAAATAAGGAAAAGTCAACACAATTTGCATTTGACCTTTACATATCAAAGTGTTAAAATTTTAACTAAGTAAGTTTTAATAACAAAGGAGATATATTAAAATGGTTAAGAGTTTTAGTGACATTATGGCTAAAGTAAAAGAATGCAGTCCAAAGACAGTTGCCGTTGCCGTTGCACAGGATGATGCGGTATTAGAGGCATGCAAGGCCGCAAAAGAAAGAGGAATTGCTAACGCTATTCTCGTAGGTGATGCCGATAAAATCAAAGAAATCGCAGCATCTCTTTCTATGGACATCAATGATTATGAAGTAATTGATGTTAAAGATGTTACAGAAGCCGCACATACAGCAGTTAAACTTGTACATGACGGCAAGGCTGATATGTACATGAAAGGACTTATTGATACAAAGGGATTCTTAAAGAGCGTTCTTGACAAAGAAGTAGGTCTCAGAACAGGCAAACCACTCTCTCACGTATGTGTATTTGACGTAGAAGGTGTTGACAAGCTTCTTTTCTTAACAGACGTTGCTTTTATTCCATATCCAACACTTGAAGATAAAGTTAATATTATCAACAACACAGTTGAAATCTGTAACGCATGCGGAATTGACAATCCTAAGGTTGCACCACTTGCAGCAGTTGAAGTTGTTAATCCTAAGATGCCGGCTACTGTCGATGCTGCAGAACTTGTAAAGATGAATGAAGAAGGCAAAATCACAGGCTGTATCGTAGACGGTCCTCTTTCAATGGACCTTGCTATCTGTCCTGAAGCTGCAGAACATAAGGGATGTACAGACAGAAAGATTGTGGGGGATGCCGATATCTTATTATTCCCGGACATTCACGCAGGAAACATCTGCTACAAAGCAATGGTTCATACAGCAAAAGTTATTAACGGTAATATGATTACAGGAACCAAAGCTCCTGTTATCCTTACTTCACGTTCAGATTCATTTGAAGTTAAAGTAAATTCCCTTGCCCTCGGTGCCGTTGTTGCCGAAGCAATGAAAAATAAATAAAGGAAGGTATTAACATGTCAGTTAAAATTTTAGTAATTAATCCTGGTTCAACATCAACCAAAATCGGTGTATTTGAAGATACCACTCTTCTCTTCGACGAGACTTTAAGACATTCTACAGAAGAAATCGCAAAATATCCTACTGTTATTGACCAGAAGGATTTCCGTAAAGATATAATTGTTTCTTTCTTAAAGGAGAAAAATTTTGACATCAAATCGCTTAACCTTATCGTAGGCCGTGGCGGTCTTTTAAAACCAATTCCGGGCGGTACATACGAAGTAACGGATGATCTCATTGCAGACCTTAAATCTTGTGTCCGCGGTGAACACGCATCCAATCTCGGCGGTATTCTTGCAAGGGAAATTGCTGATGAAATCGGTGTGAAATCATATATCGTTGACCCTGTAGTTGTTGACGAAATGGAAGAAGTTGCAAGATTATCAGGTCTTCCTGATGTTCCAAGAACAAGTATTTTCCATGCCCTTAACCAGAAAGCCGTAGCTAAAAGATATGCAGCAGAAACAGGCAAAGCATACGAAGACCTTAATCTTATCGTTGTTCATCTTGGCGGCGGTGTTTCTGTCGGACCACATAAGAACGGTAAAGTTATAGATATCTTCAATGCCCTTGACGGTGACGGTGCTTTCTCTCCTGAAAGAGCCGGAAGTGTTCCAAGTGGCGGACTTGTTAAATTATGTTATTCCGGTAAATATACCGAAAAAGAAATGATGAAAAAACTTGTAGGCAACGGTGGTTTTAATGCTTACCTCGGAACTAACGATATGCGTGAAGTTAATAAGCTTGTTGAATCAGGCGATGAAAAGGCAAAGCTTGTACGTGAAGCTTTCATTTACAACCTTTCAAAGAACATCGGTGCAATGGCAGCCGTTCTTTGCGGAAAAGTTGACCAGATTATCGTTACCGGCGGTATCGCATACAATGAATGGGTAATTAACGAACTTAAAAAGTACTGCGGATGGATTGCAGACTTTACCGTATATCCCGGAGAAGACGAGCTCCTTGCACTCGCACAGGGCGGTCTTAAAGTGTATAATGGTGAAGAAACAGCTAAAATATACTAATTAACAACCTTATTTAAGGAGATTATCTTTATGCTTGCTGACAAGAACATATTACATTTCAAACATGAAATACTCTATCAGGTAGCCAGACTGGCTTTTGAGGGCAATCTTGAAGAAGGACGTGACGCATTGCCTTATGAGCTTGTAAAAGGTCCTAAGCCTCAGTTTTACTGCTGTATATACAAGGAACGTGAAATTATACGTCAGCGTATAAGACTTGCCGAAGGTAAAGCTCCCGGTGCTTATGACGATGGCAATATCATTCAGGTTATTACCGCTGCATGTGAGGACTGTCCTATCTCAAGTTACACAGTAACCGATAACTGCCAGAACTGTCCCGGCAAAGCCTGTATAAATGCCTGTAAATTCGGTGCGATTTCAACAGGTGAACATCATTCTAAGATAGATGGAAGCAAATGTAAGGAATGTGGTATGTGTGCTAAAGCATGTCCATACAACGCCATTGCCCACCTTAAAAGGCCATGCAAATTCAGTTGTCCTGTTGATGCAATTACATACGACGAATACGGCATATCAGTTATTGATGAAAAAAAGTGTATACGCTGCGGTCAGTGCATCCATAAATGTCCATTCGGTGCTATTGGTTCCAAGACATTTATCGTTGATGTAATCAACGCAATCAAATCAGACCGTCCCGTTTATGCGATGGTAGCTCCCGCCGCCGAAGGTCAGTTCGGTAAAGACATAACCATGGCAAGCTGGAGAGATGCAATGAAAGAAGTCGGATTTACCGATATGTTTGAAGTAGGTGCCGGTGCTGATATGACAACAATGAGCGAAGCTGAAGAATGGGCAGAGGCTTATGAAAAGGGAGAAAAAAAGACAACTTCCTGCTGTCCTTCCTTCGTAAATATGGTTAAGAACTTTTATCCTGAATTATCAGATAAAGTTTCCAAAACCGTTTCACCTATGTGTATGCTTTCAAGGGCAATTAAAGCAAAATATCCCGAAGCCGTTACGGTTTTCATCGGTCCTTGTATTGCCAAGAAATCAGAAATTGTTGATCAAAAAATTGAAGGCAATGCGGATTATGCCCTTGCATTCAGTGAAATACGGGCAATTATGAAAGCAAAAAATGTTGTCCTCAAACCATCTGATAATACTTATCAGGGTGCTTCTGTTTTTGGTAAGAAATACGCAAATGTCGGTGGTGTAAGTTCTTCTGTCCTTGAATATATGAAAGAAACGGGCAAAGAAATCTCACCGTCTGTATGCAAAGCTAACGGTGCTACCGAGTGCAAAAAAGCACTTCTGCTTCTGAAAGCCGGAAGATTACCTGAGGATTTCATTGAAGGTATGGCTTGTGAAGGCGGCTGTGTGGGAGGTCCGAGTTCTTTTGCCGATGCAATGCTGACAAAACGTACAAGGGATGCAATGATTGAGCAGGCGGATAACAGATCAATTAGTGAAAATCTTAAGAATTATGATTTGGATTCCTTCAGATTACACAGATAAAATTAAAGCTTAGATCATATTAAAATGGTCTAAGCTTTTTTATATTATATTCAGTTCATCTTCTTTAACATCACATTGCAGATAAAGAACCTTAACACCTGCCTTCACAGCTTTATCAAGTGCCTCTCCAAACTCCCTATGGGTATCAATATTGGGTTTTACCTCTTTAATACCATTCATCTGGATTGCAAATGCAATATAGCACTCATATCCTTCTTTAGAAAGCATTGCAAGTTCGTTTAAATGTTTTACACCACGAACTGTAGGTGCGTCCGGGAAGTATCCCATACCGTTGATTTCTAAAGTGCAACCTTTAACTTCTATAAGTATTTTTCTGTCATCCTTTTCACAGTAAAAATCAATTCTTGAATTGCCTATTGTATATTCAGGTTTAATGTAATCGGGATGTCCAAGTAGGCTCCTGTCACCTGAAAGCCATTCATATACTACCTTATTGGGTGCCTGGCTGTCTATATTAACAAGTCCAAGTTTCTTTTTATATACAGCTATCAAATCATAAGCTGTCTTTCTTGCAGGGTTATCTGACCGTTCAAGAATTACCTTTACACCGGGAAGAAGCAGTTCCTTACATCTTCCCGTATTTTTAACATGTACTGTTTCTGTTTTGCCGTTAATATCAACATACGCAATAAAGCGATTAGGCCTTGATATAAAAATACCCTGTTCTATTCTGCCATATTTCATTGCTCTTTACCAGAACCGGTAAGTGCACCAAGGTCAATAATTGTATCCTTGTCTCCTGTTACAAGAGGAAGCACGCCGTTCCATTTCTCAATAATCATCTGTCTGAAAATATCTTCTGAAAGAGAACTTGCAAGTATTGCATTGGCATCAGCTTCACCCTGTGCCGCTATTTTTTTTGCTTCTGCTTCCGCCTTAGCCGTTTCCACATTCTTCTGGTTAGTAATCTGCTGCTGCTCATATTCAAGCTGTGCCTGCTGTTTTGCCGCTATTGCCTCATTGTAAGAATCCTCAAAATCCGCATTGTCAATAATTACTTTATTGATTGTAATTACACCATTACCATATTTGTTATCAAGGGACTTCTGTATTGTTTCCTGTGCAAGCGGTTCCATTTTACCTCTGTTAGTGGCATCAACATCAGTAAGTGTCTTGCTGGCTGTCTTAATTGCAGAAGAAACGAGTGTAGTCGATACAAGACTGTCTTTGTAATTTGAAACATGGGAATATATCCATGAAGACTTTTCCCCGGAAATTGAATATGTAACGGTAACTCCACTGTAGCTTATGACTGTACGGTCCGAAGTCTCACCCCAGATTTTATTGCCAAACTCAATATCCTGCTGTTTATTGTTTACTAATTTGATGTTTTCAACAAAAGGTATCTTCCAACACAAGCCGTTATTGGAAGCTCTGTCCTGTACCTGTCCGAGAATAACTCTTACTCCTGTATATCCTGTTGGAATAATTGTAAAGCACTGTGCTACTATAAAAAGCACAAAGCCGGCTGCTATTATAGGAATCTGTCCATTAAAGAATACTTTATTATTCTTCTTTAAGGCTAATAATACGAATCCTCCGATAAATAAAATTACACCTATTAATGCTATAAATGTGTTCATATCATATCTCCATTCTCAATATTTTATTTATTTTTATTTTTAAGATAATATACAAGGAATACTGCCGCAGCCCCGGCGCATAATACCAGAAGCACTATAACAACAATTTTAATAACCTTAAGAACGGAATTGCTGTCCGTATCCGAAGAAGTGTTTTTCTCCGTTGTTTTATCTGTAATTATATCCTTTGATGTAACCTCATTTGAACTTACACTTTCCGGAGTCTTTGTTTCATCAGGAACCGTAACTGTTGTCTCTGGCTCTGTAGGTGTCGGTGTTGTTGGTACCGGTGTTGTTGGTGTCGGTGTTGTAGGTGCCGGTGTTACAGGTTCCTCCGGAGTAACATTTCCGTTTGTCTTAACCGAATAATTGCCCGGCACAAGAAGGATGTCCTTATTGGTTCCGGAAGGGATATGGTTTGACGAATAAGCAGTACCTACCGCACTGTAACCATACACTCTTAAAGTATTGGAATATCCTCCGTATGATATCGGAATATCAAATACATTGGTTGTACCGTTAACGGGATTCCCCGCATTTCCTATAGTACCTTTAACCTGCACGGAAGAACCATCACTATATACAGCCTTCATCATCACAAGGGATGTATCTATATTTTTTGCCTGATTAACATTATCATAAAAAGTCGGATTAATTCCCGCCGTGACCGCCACCTGTGTAACTGCCGGAACAGTTACATTCACAGTTTTTTTGCTTCCGTCATCCGATGTACAGGTAATAACTGCGCTTCCCTGTGACATTGCCGTAATGAGTCCATTATCACTTACATAGGCTACATTTTCATCTGATGAAGCAAACTTACCCTGAACTCCTGTAAAAGATGCTGAATATGTTCTGGTAAGGTTAATACTGCTGCCTGCACTGACAGTTCTTTTCTTAAGTCCGTAATATTGGGCAATTCCTGTAGCATCTGCCGCACCTGCTTTGTACTGATTCTCAAGATTGGAAATAAATGCCGCATCCTCAGCATTACTTATATAACAATGTTCGATAATCATACTTGGCATTCCGGCTTTTGCAGCTTCGTCAAGTGCAGTATAGTAATCTGCCGATGGATTACCTGAAGATGGCCTTGACTGTATGCCATTTCTTATAAAACCTGCCTGATTCAGATTGTCAAGAATAAGGTTGGCAAGTTTTCCCATTTCATCATGATATTTACTGTTTACCGTTGTAAATACTATTGAGCCTCTCGCCGTAGCACTTCCGCTGTTATTATGGCATGAGATGAAAATATCACCGCCGAGTCCTACACCGTATCTGCCCCTGCCTGTATTGGAATTCCATTCGGCATATCCTTTTGTAAGATATACCTTAACGCCTTCATAAGTCTCTAGTTCTGCTTTGAGTGATGTTGCAATATTCCAGTTAATTTCTTTTTCCGTAAGACCATTCTGGACTGCACCGCCGTCCCTTCCGCCATGTCCGGGATCTATAATTACAACTAAATCTCCGTCTTTGTCTCTTGCACTTACCCTGTTGACACAGGCCAGACAGCATAAAAACATCATTCCGGCTAATACCGCTTTTATAAACTTCTTCATCATAAATACTTTCTGCTCCTATTTCTTCTGCGTCTGCGTTTTTTCTTCTCAATGAACATTATAATTATGCCAACAACAACAAGTGCTGCCACAATAATAATATACAGACCGAATTCTTTTATAAAACTTTTATTATCTGTTGTTTCCTTTGCGCCGTCCGTAACAGATTCTGATGGTTTATCGTTATCAGTTGAGCTTACGCTTTCTGATGGTGTTTCCTGTTCAGATGCCTTCTCAGTTACCGAAGGAATATAGGAATCTGTGTTATGGCATATTCTTAATTTACCTGTAAGTTCGCCATATTTTATGTCAATATCCTGAATTCCAACCTTCGCAAGGTCTACCGTTCCCACAGAATCCGGAGTTACCTTTCTGGCAGTTCCGTCGCTGTATATAACATAAGCAAATACAGCTTTTTTATCAAATTTGTTCATCTCATCGTCAGTAGTATAAAAAGTAGGGTCTATTCCGCCTGTTAAAGAAATGCTTTTGGGCTTATTAACAGTCACGGTACATTTGCCCTCCTTACCTGCTGCCGTCTTATATACAATACTTGTTGTACCTTCTCCTACCGCAGTTACATAACCTGTCTCATCTACCGTGGCAACATTCTGGCTGGTTGAATACCAGGATACGTCACCGCTTTCCTCAGGAGACACTTTAACAGAATATCCTTTCTCTAATACGATTTCCGTATTATTATCCGCCACTGCCGTCTTTTCACTTAATTTAAAATAAGTAACTACTGCATCTGCATCCGCCTTACCCATTTTCTCAATGTTTTCCGTATTAAGGGTGCCATCGCTGTTACTTATAAACTTTGCATCATCAGGATTGCTTAAAAAACAATGCTCTACAATTATTGAAGGAACTCCTGCACGGACTCCCTCACCTATCAGCGTATAATAATCCTCAAAATCATACGTTGTTGATACCCTTGTCTGGACTCCGCCGTTTTTAAGACCTGTCTTCTCAAGATTATCAAGAATATAAGTACACATATCATTGGTAGCTTCAGCATAATATGAGTTAAGGCTTCTGAATGCAAGGGCACCCGTATTGGAATCTGAACCACTGTTATTATGTATACTTATGAGGAAATCCGCATTAAGGTCGGCAGCAATCATAGCTCGTCCCATATTGGTCATCCATGTATCTTCTTCTCTTGTAAGATACACTTTCACACCGTCATACTTTGACAGTTCTTTTTTCATTACCTCTGCTATTGCATAATTACATTTGCTTTCCGTTGCACCGGTTGTTGCAAGAGAACCGGGGTCCTCTCCACCATGTCCCGGATCAATAACTATGACAATATTACCGTCTTTGTCTTTTGCGTCTGCAGTTCTTGTAAAAGCCATAAGCGAAGCTCCTAAGATTCCTGCAATCATAAGACCTTTAACTATTTTATTCATTATATAAACCTCTTTCTGTTATATGCAGTTTCTAAAATATTTGAATATGATACGCTTAAAAAAGCCAGCTTTAGTATATACCATTGATGATAATTCATCAACTATATCCTTGAATTTATGTACTTCTGCAATGCTTATGTCATACTTTGAAAAGTCTGCTTTTTCCATAAGACAAGATATAAAATCCATATCTTCTTCAGATATATAACTGTTTTCTTTGATAATTCTGTTACCGAATTCTCTGTAAGTCTCATTTTCCCGGCGTACAATTTTAATAAATCCGTAGACACTTAAAAACTGTTCATAATTCATTGCAATACATTTCTTTATATCATTTTTCAGGCATTCATTATATTTAAATTTACGATTGGCAATTATAACTCTGTGTCTGATTGATATTATAAGGAAACCAATTATCAGAACCACGATTACTGCAGCACCGCATATAATATTTTTAATTGCGGTCTTTGATAAATGCAGTTTATGGATTTCTGTTACAGCTGTTTCCGTTGTTTTATTTTCAGTCGGAGCTGTTGTCTTATTCTCATTGGACTCGCTTTCCTTAGGTGTTGTTGTCTCTTCTTCCGGTAATGAATGTTCTGTTGTCTCTTCTTCCGGCAAATCTATATTTCTTTCATCAAAGCAGCCCGGTGTAACATCATATGTAACCCAGCCAAAGCCTTTAATATAAAATTCAACCCATGCGTGTGCTTTTGAATCATCAATACTTACCGTATTAATATAACCGTCACTTTGCAGCACATTGTCTGTGGGTTCAAAAGAAAATCCTGATATATATCTGGCAGGAATACCTTTACTTCTTAGCATCATTACAACCGTTGAAGCAAAATAAGTACAATAACCTTTCTTTGAATCATTGTAAAAATAATCTACCAGATCCAGTCCGTCCGGTACTCTTCCCGGCGAAAGTGTATACGTACATCTTTTTGCAAGATATTGCCTGCAATAATCTGCTATTTCAAAATAAGAATTTACATCATTAATGGTAAATGGTGCCAGAAGTTTAGTGAATTCATCATTACATTTCTCATTAATTTCAAGGTAATTCCTGTATACATATTTTTCATAATCCAAGTCTGTGTTACCGGTTAAATTTACAATTTCTTCAATAAGCCCATAATTTTTGACATCCCAGTAATCAATATCAACATTCTCATCTATTCTCTTAAAATAATCTTCATAATCATAATAATCGGACAGCCCGGTAATTGGATACTGAGGTATAAGCTGATGGTTATTTCTGAAATTGGTATAACGTATTCTGATACTTCTTAAATCAACTATATCACCATAATTACCATCATATAATGTATAGTAGCTTATGAGGGTTCCTGTCGACTCAGGACTGTGGGAATTTACACTTGCTTCATAATCCTCACGGTCAGGTTCAAACCATGTGTTATTCTTGTATTTTTGTCCGATATAGTGCTTTATGTATACCTTACCGGCATCGGCTTCCACATCCGCCTGAACCATTTCCTGATACGAATAATGTATTGAATCAAGCTTTCCGAGACGTCCATTGTCAATCATATCATTAGCTATGTTATTTCCCACACCACCTGATGAAGCAATCCTGTCATAGACATTGCTGTAAACACTTGATACATAACTGTATACCTTATCGAAATATCCTGCTTTCTGATAACTCTTTAATGGTACAATCCGTGAAGCAATAAACATTATAACCGCAAGCAGACAGGCTATCCCAACAGACACCGCCTGAATGTTAAACCTTGCATTCACTGAACTGCTTCCGTTTCCTGATATACAGCTTATTACAATCATTTGTACCACGAATATAAAACTGCCTGTCATATACAATACAGGAGGTGTTTTATCGATGATGGTAACCACCAGAAATAATCCTATATTAACCAAAATAGGAAATACTGTTGCTTTTCTTGTATGTATGATAACAGAATATGCCATGCAGATTATAATCAGCGTAAAAAACAGCATATTAACCGTACTGGCTTCCGTTTTCCATTTTCCGGAAGGATTTGCAAAGTACATTTCTTTCTTAAAATACTTATAATATGCATCCGCTATTCTGTTATAAAACTGCATATAACCGCCGATAATCTCGTATCTGAATATAAATACATATAATAGTGCAATCATAAGTATAGCCGTATACACTATCCATGCTTTTTTTACAAACACATTAACGGCTGCAAAAGCAGCGCAAAAAACTATTATTGTAATAACAGCCGCCGCAATTTTATAATTGTCCTTGCCCTTAAAACTTATAAAAAATGTGAAGAAAAGGGTAAGCACACCCATTATGCTTATTATTAAATCAGTAAAATATATCTTTTTATTCATTACATTAATCGTATTTAATTAAATACTCTCCTCCTCCCCTGCTTTTTGGAATAAGGTAGTATACGGGGCCTCTTTCTTTAAGTATGTCCATGCGCCCCATTGAAATTTTGTCCAATACATCAGTAACATAAAATATCCTGTTAGAGCTTTTATCATGTCCTGCGTAATAAATCTCCGCAACATTTACGTCATCTTTAGAATCTGACTGGTATAATTCTGCAAAAAGATTATGTATATCAGTCTCATTTTCAATTCTTTTTTCTGTATAAATTCCATTGACAAAACAAACATTAAGTCCGAAACCTCTCTGGGTCATGGCATATATAAGTGAATATAAAAGATCATATATCTCATTGGCAACGGATACATTTTTATTACTGAATTTTTCAATTATGACCGTATCTTTTTCAAATAAAGGCAGACCGTAATCCTTAACCATTGTCTGCCCCATCTTTGCTGATATTTTCCAATGGATATTTCTTATTTTATCACCGGGAGCATATTCCCTGATGGCAAAAATTTCAGTAGGGTCGTTTCCCGCTTTTTTATCTGAATACAGATTGTCATTATCACCATTCATATCCTGTCTTAACTTGGATATAATGACATCTTCCGGTTCTTTTGGCATAACAAGAATATCCGCATTCAGATTTATCTTTTTTGAAAATACAAGCATATGGAAAAAATCATAAATATATACGCGTTTTACCACTGCCCTGACCATTTCACAGTTAGAATCCGAAAACTTAAAAGTTGCCGACGAAATTCCTTTTGCAGCGCAGAATACATTACATCTTCTTGTCTTCTTTTTTCCGTTACCCATTATAAATTTAATTCTGAATTTACAATATGGTGCAGGAATAAAGCTTTTATTTCTGAGTCTGATAGATATATCATTTTTTTCATTTCTTCTGACAGTCAGCATTTCCGTCTCAAAACTACACTTTATACCTGCTCTCAGAATCATACATACCACAACCGATATGATGCTTATTGACACAAATATAATATCAACTATAAATGGAATGCAGCCATTGTCCAGTATGTTGTATGCAAAAATCACACAAAATACCACAAAATAAAATATTAAATGCAAAATCATTTTGACGCACCTTTTTTGGCAAGACCCGGAACCGGCACTGCCTTTATTATCTCAGACATAATCTTATCGGGTGAAATATGATTAATTTTGGCTTTAGGACTGTATATAAGCCTGTGCCCCGCAACATCTACGAAAACCTCTTTAACATCTTCTGGAATCACATAATTTCTTCCATAAATATATGCGTGAGCTCTTGCCATAGCAGCCATTGCCACGGCTCCTCTGGGGCTTAAACCTAAATCTATCATTGCATTATTTCTCGTCAGTGAACAAATCATGGCAATATACTCATATATAGCCTTGTCCATATGTATGGCTGCAACCTCATTCTGCATTTCAAGAAGTTCTTTTGCATTAACAACTTCTTCCACTAGATCTAAAGGGTTCATATTCTGACGGTTAATCATTATCTCAACTTCTGATTCAATATCCGGATAACCCATTGACAGTTTTACCATAAAACGGTCAAGCTGGGATTCCGGAAGAAGCTGGGTTCCTGCAGAGCCCACAGGATTCTGGGTGGCAATAACTACAAATGGCTTATTAATTACCCTTGTTACTCCGTCCACGGTAACCTGCCCTTCTTCCATTGCTTCAAGCAGAGCCGACTGTGTCTTTGATGATGTCCTGTTAATTTCGTCCGCAAGAAACAGATTACACATAACAGCCCCCTGCTTATATTCAAACTCTCCTGTTTTACTGTTATACATGGAATATCCAACAACATCTGAAGGAAGTACATCTGTTGTAAACTGCATTCTGTTTTGGGATAAGTCCATTGATTTTGCAAAAGCAAGTGCAAGCGTTGTCTTTCCTACACCGGGAATATCTTCCATAAGTATATGCCCCTTGGCAAGTATTGCCATAAGTACCTTGGAAACAACAACACTTTTTCCTTTTACTGCTTTGTTTACATTTTCAATAATGTTTAATGCTTTCTCGTAACCCATATTTCTCTCCATCCTATTTATCATCTTATTCATATTGTTTGACAACAATTAATCCTAATTATACAATACGCTGATTAAAATTACCATTCTTAATAAGAAATTATATATGAAAAAATAAGAACCTCTGTCATTCTGTAACAAAAGGTTCTTATTCTAAAATCAATTATACTTTTTCTTTCATATCGGCAATAAGCCATTTACCGTCGATTTTAACATAATAGTATATCTGATCATTATGATCGACTCTTTCCTGTCCGTTTAATTTAAGTATCATTGACTTATCAAATACCACATTGACAGAAAAGCAGTCATCAGAGTAAACTTTATAATCCTTTACTTCTTCATTAGAAAATACAGGTGGCTGATGTGCACTGTAGGTCCACATATCCTGCTGTCTGTAATTCTCGGCCATCTGGATATAGTATGAACCTGCCGGGAAAAGTCCTTCAATAGGTGCTGTACTGTTACGGCAGCCTTCAAGGTCTTTTGAGAAGAAATTAGTATATGTCTTTGCTGCATTTAATACATAATCCCTAAGCTCACTATCAATCTCTTCCGAATCAAATCCACCGTTATATGTTATTTTACCATCTTTGATATCAAGCTCGGATTCTTCCACAGTTCTGCCGTTTACAGTTATAACAGGCATATTAATAAGTCCTTCAACTTTATAAGTAACACTTTTTGGCGGTGTAACATACTCTGCTACATATTCAAAACCATCCATTACTTTAGCATCGCCTGTTTTTTCTTCAGCTGTCAAAGGAATAGTATTAACGGTTACTTCGTAATTTTCAGGAACCGTTATTGTAGCTGCATAATTTGCTGCTTTACCTGCAAGCGTCACTGAACTTATCTCCCAGTCAGACAATACAAGTATCGCCATTTTCTTATATTCCTTTACTGACTTAAGCGACACTGTGGCAATTTTTTCTTCTTCTGCCATTATATCATATATAGGAGCCAGTGAATCATAGCTTTCAGTTGAAAGTTTATATGACAGTTTTCTTCCGTTTACCTTTTCCTTAAGCTCTGCTATCGGATCTGCATCAGGTTCAAATTTACTCTTTTTAGATGATGCTATTTTTAAATCATTAATCTTACCCGACTCTATTTTGTTTACTATGTTGCCTATAACTTTATCCGGCTGTGCCGCTTCATATTTTTTCATTGTATTCCATACGGCAAACCACATAATAACAAGTAAAACGGCAAGTACAATAAGGTATATTCTGTAACCAAACCAGAAACGGCTTCTTTTTCTGTGTTTTTTCCTGCTTACTTCTTTTTCCATATATGGCCTCCTTACTTAACTACAAATCCTGTAGGCAGCTTCCATGAAGATGTTGAATAATAAAGTGTAACACTTGTCATTTCGTAATCTCCCTTATAATACATTGATGAAGAACTACCTCCGTCAATATTAGCTGCATTCACTGCACCGTATTCCTTCATAACACTTATAAGGTCAGCTGCTGTTGCCCCGATATGGCCTGAAGCACCTCTTCCGTCTGTAACAAACATAAGAACTGTTCCATCCGCTCTCTGGCCTATACAGGTTCTTGGATTGGCACCGCTTCCGCTTCCGTTTATCTCTGTGGCAACACCGTTAATAATAAGCTTGGTAAAGTGGTTGGAATCACCGTCATCTATATCTTTAAAACTTACACAGTCTCTTATCCGTTCAGTCTTAACCATTTCTTCAATCTGGCCAACAGACATTCCGTTAAGGTCCTTAATCACAAGAATATTATCTTCGTTAAACCCAACCATTACATCTCCCCATTGAGGCGAGTTGTACTGGAGTTCTCCGTTGCTTACAACAAGTCCCTTAGGTCTTCCACCCCAGTTACCGTCGGAGCAGTATTCACCGCCGTTAATTCCTGCTATTGCTCCTGCATTGGTAACAAGTTCACCAAGTGTAACACCATACTTGCTCTTATTCTCGTCCGACCATGGGTATATAGTGGCAACACTGACTTTTGACGGATCTTTAATCATCATAAGCTTACCGTAATATGATCTTCCTGAAATTTCGACTATCTTAATACCGTTTTCATCAAAACCTTCTTCTTTGTCATCCTGATTTTTATCATCATCATCTTTGTCAGGAATATCAATAAGATCGGTATTAACATTATCGGTATTAGGTTTCATATTATTTTTGGATGTTATTTCAAGTATTTCATCCTTATCGAAATACCAGCCTGCAAGGAATTTAAGTGCGCCTGTTTCAAGAATGGTACTTACAAACAAATTTCGTGCCGATTTTGAGGGGCCATGGCAGAATATCCATAACATGGAATATAAAGCAATAAAAATTGCAGCCAGGGTAGTGCCTATAGTTGCCATCACACGGCCTATAATCCTGCCTACCTTTTTTCCGGTTGTTTCATTTTTATTCATTGAAATTCTCCTTTTTCTTATTAAATACCCATCTTCTCTGAATCTGAAAACTTATAATAAATAAGCATATATCCACAAGAAGCTTTATTACTGATGTAATAATTTTTGACGCATGTGACACATAGGACAGCAAATCCACAAGTCCGTAAGAAACGCCCATCTGGCAGACACACAGAATGTAATATCTGCCCATTGTTTTTCCTACTTTTTCATCGGATTCAAATACCGCATTACGATTGTAAAAATAATTAAACAGTGACGATATTATTCTTGCCACTACAGTTGCCACAAGGATTGTGACCGATTTGGAAATATATTTTCCAAAAATAAACTGCAATGCGGTAAATAATCCCATATCTATAATAAATGAGAGTAACGAACCGATTATGTATTTTAGTATTACTCCATATATTATTATTGAATCCTTGACAGGTCTGAAATGGGTCGATGCATTTTCTTCTATATAAACAGTCTCTATTTTCTGTTCAATAAAATCTATATGATGTCTTTTCATTTCAAGAAGAACCCTTGTCTCGTACTCAAAGCGTTCACCTTTAATTCTGCTCATAAAATCAAGGTATTTTGCGGGTATAGCCCTGAGACCTGTCTGGGTATCGGATATTTTGATTCCGCAGGCAAATCTGAATACACCCTTTGTGACATTATTACCGAACCTGCTTTTTGCCGGAACATTTTTTTCTGAAAAATCCCTGCATCCAAGAACAACACAATCCGGATTTTCAATCATTTTTTCACAACATTTCCTGATATCCTCCGGTCTGTGCTGATTATCACCATCAACGGTAACCACGCCTTCAATATCAGGTCTGTTGGCAATACAATACTCATAAGCGGTCTTAAGAGCTCTTCCCTTGCCTTTATTAACTTCATGGATAAGTATAGTTACCTCTTTGTGTGTGGATGCCTCTTTGAAAGGCTGCATATGAGCCTCGTCACTGCCGTCATTTACAATAATAATATCTTCAAATCCTTCTTTTATTAATCCGTTCACAACAAGCATAAGCTTCTCATCCGGATTAAGCGAAGGCAAAATTACGCTGATTTTCATAAATATCCTGCCTTATTATTTCTGAAGAGTCTTCAATCTTTCCTTAACCTGTTCCATCATAATAGTATATTTTGAAAGTTTTTCTTTTTCTTCATTAATCTTTGCTTCAGGTGCTTTCGATATAAACTTTTCATTGCTGAGCATGCCGTTTACACGTTTAAGCTCACCTTCAAGTTTCTTCTCTTCGTTCTTAAGTCTCTCTATTTCTTTGTCTATATCTACAAGATCCGAAAATGGCATATAAACGGTTGCATTAGGGATAAGAACCGCTACCGCATCCTCATCTATACCGCTCTTGTCACTCTGGATTACTACCTCTGAGGCATAAGCAAGTGTTGTAAAGAATACTTTACCTTTCTCAAATATATCTCTTACCTGTTCATCATCCGAAACAACAAATACCTTAGCTTTTCTGCTTGGTGGTACATTCATTCCGGTTCTTGAATTTCTTATTCCTCTTACTGCCTCTTTAATTGTCTCAACTGCCTTTTCTTCTTTTGCAAAGTTCCATTCTTCTTTATATTCAGGCCACTTTGAAATCATGATTGATTCCTCGTCAGAAAGATTACAGAATATTTCTTCTGTAATGAATGGCATATATGGATGAAGAAGTTTAAGTGAGTTGATAAGTACAGTCTTAAGGGTATAAAGAGCTGCTGCCTTGGTTGTGTCATCATCATTCCAGAGACGTGGCTTAACCATTTCGATATACCAGTCGCAGAATTCTTCCCAGATAAAATCATATATTTTCTGAACCGCAACACCAAGGTCATAATTTTCCATATTATCTGTTACATCTTTTGCAAGAGTGTTTACCTTAGATAATATCCACTTGTCTGCATCCGTAAGCTCTGTTACATCTACATCCCTTACTTCTGCCTTATCAAGATTCATCATGATAAATCTTGAAGCATTCCATACTTTATTTGCAAAGTTACGGCTTGACTCTACTCTTTCCCAATAGAAACGCATATCGTTACCGGGTGCATTGCCTGTAATAAGTGTAAGTCTTAATGCGTCTGCGCCGTATTTGTCGATTACTTCAAGTGGATCAATACCATTTCCAAGGGATTTACTCATCTTACGTCCCTGTGAGTCTCTTACAAGTCCGTGGATAAGAATTGTGTTAAACGGAGCCTTTCCCGTATGCTCAATTCCTGAGAACATCATTCTGATTACCCAGAAAAAGATAATGTCATATCCTGTAACAAGCGTACTTGTAGGATAGAAATAATCAAGTTCCTCTGTCTTATCAGGCCAGCCAAGTGTAGAGAATGGCCACAATGCCGAAGAAAACCATGTATCAAGTGTATCAGGGTCCTGTCTCATTTCCTTGCCGCATTTTGGGCATACCGCTTTATTTTCTTTGGTAACAACTACTTCATTACAGCAGTCGCAGTAAAATGCAGGTATTCTGTGGCCCCACCATAACTGTCTTGAAATACACCAGTCTTTGATATTTTCAAGCCAGTGATAATATGTCTTGTCAAAATGCTCAGGAACGAATCTGGTCTTTCCTGATTTAACGGCTTCAATTGCAGGACCTGCAAGTTCCTCCATCTTGACAAACCACTGTTTTGATACTCTTGGTTCTACCGTTGTATGACATCTGTAGCATGTTCCTACATTATGGTCATGTGGCTCTATCTTAACAAGAGCTCCCTCTGCCTCAAGGTCTGCAACAATAGCTTTTCTTGCTTCATATCTGTCAAGGCCCGCATACTTTTCATACTCATCAACAATCTTTGCATCTTCTGTAAGAACATTTATTACAGGAAGGTGATGTCTTAATCCTACTTCAAAATCATTAGGGTCATGGGCAGGTGTAATCTTAACTACGCCCGTACCAAATTCCATATCTACATATTCATCAGCAATGATAGGAATTTCCCTGTGTACGATTGGAAGAATTACTGTCTTTCCTACGTAATCTTTATATCTTTCATCATTAGGATTAACAGCTACCGCTGTATCTCCAAGCATTGTTTCCGGTCTTGTTGTTGCCATTTCTATATATCCGCTTCCGTCTGAAAGAGGATATCTTAAATGCCAGAAAGATCCTGCCTGGTCTTCATATTCCACCTCTGCATCAGAAATTGACGTAAGGCAGCATGGACACCAGTTAATTATTCTTTCGCCTCTGTATATAAGACCCTTGTTATATAGGTTAACAAATACTTCTTTAACAGCCTTGTTGCAGCCTTCATCCATTGTAAAACGTTCTCTGTCCCAATCGGCTGACGAACCTATTTTCTTAAGCTGTTTTACTATTCTTCCGCCGTATTCTTTTTTCCAGTCCCATACCCTGTCAAGGAATTTTTCCCTGCCAAGGGATTCCTTTGTAAGACCTTCTTTTGCAATTTTTTCTACAACTTTAGCTTCTGTTGCAATTGAAGCATGATCTGTTCCGGGAACCCATAATGCGGAGTATCCCTGCATTCTCTTGAAACGGATAAGAATATCCTGAAGTGTGTTATCGAGCGCGTGTCCCATATGAAGCTGTCCCGTAATATTTGGAGGCGGCATAACTATTGTGAAAGGCTTTTTGCTTCTGTCCACCTCTGCATGGAAATACTTTTTATTTTCCCATTTTTCATATAATCTGCTCTCAATTTCAGCAGGATTGTAATTTTTTTCTAATTCTTTCATAAAATCTCCATTTCCTCTTCAGGTTATCTCTTATTATAAATACATACTAAAGCATATAATAATTTTTGCAGGCAAAAAAATCAACCTAAAAATTATAATAAATGCTTTATAATTCGTAGGAATCCACCATTTCCATAATTACATCACTCTTATCTGGATGTTTTTTTACAAATTCCAGAATATATTTCTTTGATTTATCTATTCTTTCCAGATTATATTTTATCTGTTCTTTTAATTTTTCATACCTTGATTCCATACGATTTTTAGTTTTTAACAATTCTTCTTCATCAGCAAGCATCATATACTGGTTTTCCCATAAATCAGCATTGCTAAGATTGATTTTTTCCAATGTCTTCCTTAACAAAGCCCTGCTTTCATCCGATTCTTTTAAAGATTCGCGATACTTTTCAGAATTTTTTTTATCATTAAGAAAGGCTTCGTACTCACGGCTTAACTGATATGAATTTTTGACGCCGTATTTCTCATACTGGTAATCAACACTTCCTGCTATATTAACGTATTTAATCTTTGTTTTATTAAGAAGCGTAACTGCCCTCGCCATTTTCTTATCACATAACCTGAACTGGTAAAGTGAATTTCTCTGCACAAGAAAAATAATGGCTACCAGCAACATTGAACAAAAGAGCACGGCAAAAAACAGATTTCTTCCGCCTGCGTTGTTAAGCTGTCCCGATACGAAAAACAAAACAAAAATAACAAGTATCACAAACAGAAAGATGACAGCTCCGTTTTTGACTTTACCTGTCCTGTCCTGATACATCTTCATATCCTCTTTCAAAGATATCTTTTCTGCTTCAAGCATACGCATATCATGTTTTACTGCCTGAAAGTATTTCTCATCATTCTGCAGATTAACAAGTGCCTTTGGAAATTCGTTCTCATAACGTACAAACATTGCTGTTCTTTCTCTTGAAAGATTCTGTTCCCTTGAATGTATGTCATAACACTTTTTTTCAAGTTTTTCCGTCTTTTCGGCTATATCAGTTATTTTTTTTCTTAAATTTTCGGGGCAATTCTCAATATTTTGTATGTCATCTATATATTTCTGAACCTCAAGGCTTTCTTTTTTTAGTTCGGCAATATATTTTGATGACTCAGCGATCTGCTCACATTGGATCCGCACATGCTGCATATCCTCTATATTCTTAAATTCCCTGTCTTCGTCTGAATTTTTCTTTAATTTTTCATACTCAAGTTCTATATTCAGATTCTCATCATAGAACTGTGGTTTTTTCTTTTTGTTTTTTTTCTTAAAAAGTGACATATCCCTACCATCAATATCTATTTCATATAATTTCTGTATTCGTTTTTCCAGTTATCAATTACTTCATTTACAGCATCATTATATTCTGTCATTCTGCCTTCTTCCCTTAATTTAATTGCGTTAAGCAAAGGAACATAAGAGACTTCCTCATCTATATGATCCATTATGGTCTCAACTTCCTTGGCAGTCACATAGGACATTTCATCATCAAATTCCATATTGCCGTTTGCGCCAAGAACCTTTGCTACAACCGATGACTTTAGGGAACTTATGTTTTTATTAATTTCATAAGCCGTCTTAAAACACACCTCGGCTTCCCTGAAAAAGAACATCCTCACATAAGCAATTCCCATGTTATGCCAGACATTACCGTAAAAATCTACAGGAAGTGATTCATCTTTTCTGCCATATACTATAAGTTCGTAATTTCTTATGGCACTGTCATATCTTCTGCTGTTAAGAAAGTTATCAGCTCTTAATTTCAGGCGTTCTGTAGCATTCTGTTTATCAAGCCCGTCAATTATTTCTTTCAGTTCTTCTATTTCATCATTATCATAATAATCCACATAGTGAAGAATCGTCATCACAATCTCTGACAGTCCGGCTTCCTCTGATACAAGGAACTGAAGCTGTTTCGCAAGCTCCGGTTCTTCAAGTTCGTTATCAATATACGAAATAAGTCCGTCATCAACAAGGTCTGTTCCTATTAGATAAATATTATTATATATGTAATAACATAATTCTTCCAGTGAGTATATATTTATTGACATATTGGTAATATAATACGGTTTTTCCGCATATTTACTTCTTGATAAAATCACACCTGCCATACAACTGCTCCTATAACATTATCTCTTCATTAATGATTCTTCCGCTTCCCGGGAAAAACTCTCCAAATCCTTTATCTATAACCATAACGTAACATCTTTTGTCACTTGTAAATGAAATTTTAAAATTAATAAGTGTAGTTTTCCTTGGTCTTTCCGGAAAATCCGTAAGAGGAATTTTTACAAGCTGTTTTTCCACTGTGTCAACCGGTGATAAAAACATTTCAAGTTCTTTTGCCTCATCAACAATAAGATTAAATGAACAATCTGCCCCATACCAGTTTACACCCGGTTTTACAAGCCTTAATATCTTTTCTTTTCCTCTCTCTATAATCTTTAATTCTATACCCGTTGTTATTCTCTCGTTACAGCACAAAACATAATTCTTAAGCATTGACCCTTCCGTTGTTCCAACTGCCTGATAACAGGCTCCTTTAACGTAGAGATTCTGCCCCGAAAATGCTCTTTTTCTGTCACATATAACCTTGAAAAAATCAGGTGCATTAAAACTGTCCCCAAAGCCTTTTCCCGTAAGATATACTGATGAAATTGTTTTCTTAAAAAACAGTCCTGAAGCTATCTCCGATAGCTTACCGTCAAGATATTCACAGGCTGTTTTATTCTCTGAGAGACTGTAAGGAACTTCTGATGAAAAATCTTCATCCTTTGTCATTATAAGATTCTGTCCCCTGAATGGAATAATGCTCATAAGCTTATAAACCAGTCCGTTATCTCCATAATCAAATAATGCAACATCATTGGTCCAGAGTTCCTGTTTCTGGTTCATCGCATAATAAACAAAACTCTCTGTATGACTTGAAAATATAATATCATCTTTTGGAATGTTTAATCTGTTTAAAGCTTCTGAAAGGACGTTTAACAAGGATATCTTAAAGTTATCCAATGTAATGCATATCTTCGCTATATTCTGAGCTCCCGCTGCTATTTTTACCGCCTGGACAATCTCATTTAAAAATATACTTATAAGTTCAGCAGGCATATAACTCTCGTCGTCAACCATAACCGGATTTCTGTCCATTGCTTTCATTACAAGATTATCTACAATAACCGTATCCATAAGCATTGTACTGTTTTTCGCTTCATCCCCTGCAAACCATTGGCTTTTTCCCACTGCTTTACTGATAACCGTAGGTATATAGTATCCGTTTTCAGGGCCTGAAAGTCCGAGTGAGACCGGTTCCTTTTCCTTATCGCTGTAATAACTTACCTGTGAATATTCATTTCCAAAATCAATTCCTACATATACAGGCTTCTTAATATTCATCCTTTATCTCCAAACTTACAACATAGTAAACATCTGTTCCGTAACTGCATTATTAACCGCATACGAATGTACAAGAATCTTGAGGGCTTCCGGTTCGTGAGTATCCTGACTTGCAATAATGTCATTAAGCATCTCATACCGGCCTTCCGATTTCAAAGGTCTTATACAGTTATTTGAAATGGTAACGCTGTCCGTTACATTCTTCTTTCCGTCTGTTTCCTCGGAAATGTAGTATTGCATTGTCTCACCATAAAACAAAACAAATTGCTTTACAAATATGCCTTCATACACCTGTTTCATATCTTCCGCAACATATTTTTTCTTATGTTCTTTGCTTTCATACATATAATGTATGACAACACGGCTTTTCGGGTCCGCCTTATATTCAATCATGGTTCTGTCCGAAATGTCATAAGGAAGATGTATCCATTTTTCAAAACTCTGGTAAAAAGGAAATACAATCCCTTTTCTGGCAAGGTAATAAAGATTTACGGATGCAAGCTCTTTTCTGTATTCGGTAAGCTTTTCCTGTGATGAGTAATACTTGAGCAATGCCATCTTACATACATCGGAAAGACTCTTTTCATTCTCAAACCAGGCTTCTATAAGTTCAAAAAGCTCCTCAGGCATACTGCACTCTTTTACAAAATACAGATACGAATTAAGGGAAAGATATGCCTTAACAATTCTGTCCTTCGGTCCTCTGCTGCAGTAATGCGAAAAAATATGGGTTGAAATATCTGTTATTTTTCCGGTAAACATCATCTGTGCCAGAATACGTTCTTCAAACTCAAACGTATCTTCTTCAATTTCTCCTGCTGCTTTCCATATCTCAACCATCTTATCCGTTGCTCCATTATAGTATGCAATAAGATATTTAAGTATATTATCGTCATAGGCTCCCTGTGAAAAAGCAATGTATGCAATCTCAACAAGTCTCTTTTTCTCTTCTTCTACGCAGGAAATCTTCTTAGAGCACATTTTCATAAGACGCTTTGGAACAATGTTCATGGCTGAATGATTTTTTAATAGTGCGTATGCTTTATCATATTCACCCATGATAATTCTTATTTCCATAATTCTTACCGCATCTTTACCGGATAAATTACTCTCGTCTATGGTTTTAATAAAACTTTCAAAACCGTCTGCGTCAAAACCATCATAATAGTATTCAATCACGCGGCTTATCAGTTTTTTGCGATATGGTTCGCTTATGCATCCATAACTTATTGTCTCTTTGATTTTTTCAATGGAATCCACTGACTGTTTAGGACATTTTAACATTCTGTCGCAATATCCTATCATAACGTTTTCCATATCCGGATTGAGTTCAAGACATCTCTTTACAATACTTTCATCATCAAATAGTGTTGTTATGGTACAATCTTTCCCGCCGTTAAATCTGTTTCCTCTGTTACTTACAAATGAAATCGATACATTATCGGTATATGTCTGTATAAAGGCCGTGTTTTTCAATACCGAAAATTCAGTTTCTCCTTTTATTTCCTTATGCCTTACAATTACCTTGGCATAATTCTTATTATTAACGGTCACACGCCTTATATGGAAAAGTTTTGCAACTGCTGCGGCATTATCCTTATTAATCATGTCAGGTTTAAGCAAATCCCTATATATGACCACAAGATTGTCATTAATATTCCCTGCCATAAGCTGTTCTTTTAAGAATAATTCCATCTGGGGCAGATATGTCCTGTAGGTCTGTGGATTATCCGTTTTGTTATTAATTATATCCGCATATAGATATGATTTCTTTATGTAATCAAGATCATTATTATATCCAAAATACATTGTGACCATTTTAGGCAGAGGCGACATATCCGTCTGGTTTCTGCTTGCCATATAATATTCAAAAAGCTGTGTGATTTTTATATCGGCTTCTATTCCGGCTTTATATATCGGAAGATACTTTTCTCCCACATAATTGTTCCTTACAAGTGTCCTGCAAAGACATTCAAGCACCTGGTTTGAAGTATCATTCTCCCATATAAGAAGCATTAGTTTTACAATTTGCGGTGTCTTATTACGGATAGCCGTTACAAGTGATAAAACCCGGTCCGTAAGTTTATCCTCAAGGAACTTATTCTTTGCCCCAAATAATAATACGTTCACTTCAAAGTTGTTTAAAACCCTTAAAAGTCCCGGATTCTGGTTAAATGTCCTACATGCTTCAAGATACATCACAGGACTTTTACAATCCCTGTTAAACTGTTCTTTCATTCTGAGTAATTTAAGGCTTGGATTGCTCTCCAGTTCTTCATCGATAAACAAAAGCGTCCATAATATTCTCCAGTCATCATATTTATCGTAACATTCTTTTATCATTGAAGATGCTCTTTTTGAATATGCCCAGTCCCTGTTATACAGAGTATTTACATAAATAAAATAGCAGTAAAGTATGTATTCTTTTTCATTTTCAGCCGCAATATCGTCTTTGACGCTTTCTATTATTGCTTTTGCTTTATCATCCTTTTTCTCTGCAATATATAATTGTGCCTTTGCAAGTTTATAAAATACATTGTCCTCATCTATTGAAAGTAAGGCTTCTATTACAATACCTGATTCGCGGATCCACTCACTCACATGAACAGCCCTTGTCCTGAATCTTATGTAAAGGGTAATAAGGTCATATATAAGTTTATGCTCTTTGGCTCTTGTTCTGGGCTTTGTAAACGGCTTTGATGCCACAATTGTAAGTGTCATAGATTTATTGATTGTCTCAAAAGTTATTCTGCCGTAATTATTGCCCCCGTGAAGTTTTGATGCATCAATGACATAAGAAAATTCATATTTGTTGCCTGTAAATACATCGGATTCAATATTTTTTCTTTCGATCCTTATAAACGGAGCATCAACATTCACTTTAACGTTTGTATATCCCCATGTATCCTTTTCAATAACAACGGTATCCTTAAAATTCTCTTCTATATCCCTGTATTCCCTGTTATAACATGATAGTGTAATATCCGGTCTTTTTTTCTTCCCTGCTGCTATAAGAAACTCTTCTATGTTATTTCTTACATCAATGCCTTTTTCAAAGTTATCATAAACACAACAAAGAGACAGTTCTTTCATAAGAAATATATCTCTGAAATCATCTGCCTCAAACAGTGTTATTGCTTCCTCATTATCATCCTGTGCCAGTCTTGCAAACTGGTCAAGATTTCTGATTTCAAAATCTCCTGCTTCGTAACATCCGGCTTCTATCCTGAATGAATATGGTATTGTAAGTTCACCGCCGTTACTTACAATATAAAAGCAGTTATCAATTACTTCGCCGTCATCCGAGTCCGCACTTTCAACACAATAGTCAATATTAACCCTGCTTCCGATAAATGAACACTCAGCTATCCTTACCCTGTCGTCGCCACTGTATACCAGACCTTTAAGTTCCCTTCCTTTTTCCTCGTAAATGCAGAAAGTTCCCTTGAATTCTTTATTTTTATCAACTATTGCAAATATATTATTTTCATCTGTAACAACCTTCTGGGGATCAAACTCAAATACCCCTCTGGCGTATCTGTTGATTTTCTCTTTCATGCGTACCCACCATTAAAATATAATCCATTATATTATACATTAAACAAGTGTTTTATACAATTATAAAATAATTCAAATACCATTTTCCGTCATGTTTTTTGAAGATAAGTCTGTAATTAAATGTCTCTTCTCCGGATTCTGACTTGCCTTCTTCATACTTATATATTTTTCCATAATAACTGCACGAGAACAGATTGTCGCCGTATGCAACATAATCCGTCACGCTCTGTTCCAGTATGTCAACGGTATCAGGAGTCCATCCCCATATAACAGATGCGAGAACATCTTTTATAAGCCTGTATGCGTCCGAATTGTACTCAATATATGTTGCTGTTTCGTCAAATGACTTATGGTTATATATTGTAAGAATATATGAATCAATAGTATCAAAAACCCTCTGTTCTATGTCTTCCGGTGCTTTTGTGCCCTTTGAGCCTGTAAAATCGTATGTGTTTCCATCAACAAAAGCCGTATAGGAATTTCCGTTACTATCTGTTGCTGTTATATTCCTACTGCCAAACGTATCTTTTATGACATAAGTCTCAACAGCCGGAACACTTGCTCCAAGTGCTCTTGCCTTAGCTCTTATCGCATCATTATCCGTTGAATCAATTTTGTATTCGTCACCTACTGCCTGTCCGTTATATTTAAGCACCATACCTTCGTTTACGGTCACGGTGGTTGTCTTATAATCTATTTCATTGGTGTCAAATGCCATATCTCTTATTTTCCAGTCATGGAATCCGAAACTGTCGCTTTTGCCATCAGCCTTGAGTGATAAAACAGCAATCCTTGTATCTCCGGCATATACATCATACACCGGCATAACCGATGTATATTTATCATTTTTACCATACTTTGTACCGTCCGCCGCAACGCAGGCTGCAAAATATGCCGCATGATTTTCTTTCGGATTAATTCCTGTTTCAACGTTAATTCCGTAATTCTTCACATATCCCAGAATTTTTTCGTAATCAAGATTATCTACAAATTCATCCATAAATTTGTCAGGACTGTGCTTTGATTTTGAATTATCATAGCTTTCCTGATAATTTTTGAGTCTGCCCCAGACTATAATGCATACAACAATAGTTGCAATACCAAGTATTGAAGCATATATACGAAGAAATCTTCTGAATTTTCTTTTTCCTGCACTTATTTTTTTCTTTTTGCCTGTACTCATATTATATTATGCCTCCGAATCCGGTTACTTTACTACTATGGCTGTAGGTACTCCTCTTGCGCCGTATATGGAAGAAATCTTGTTTTTGATTTCACCGTCATAATAAAGCACTGTGGAACCACCGCCGTCAAGATTAGCCGCATTAACCGCACCAAAATCCAGCATTACGTTTATAAGGTCATTCATTGATGCACCAAGGCTGTGAGTCTGTCTTCCGTCAATTATGAGCAGTAACACAGCACCATCGGCTCTCTGTCCTATTGCTGTTCGCGGATTAAGTCCGCCGCCCATTCCCGATACCTCAAGGGGTGTTCCGTTAAGGATAAGAAACGGTCCAAAAGAAACAGCATCCCTGATACCGCGGTCAATTGCCTGTTGTCCGGTCATCTGTCCTATTACAAACACATTGTTGTTATCAAATCCTATAAGGTCATAACTTGAATTGACATTTCCGTATTTTAACTGTCCTTCAGACATAACAATTCCAAGAGGAGTTCCTCCGTTTCCCACACCGCCTATATCTTCAAAACCACCTGCATTAATGGCAAGTGTCGCTCCGTATTTATCACATATGGCGGGCACATTAATTCCTGCTTCTCCTTTATAATCTCCGGAAGTTCCCACAAATACTCTTGACGGATCGGTAACTACTACCATTGTTCCCGCAAATGTAGAGCCCGATACTTCATAAAAAAGCAGTCCGTCTTTTTCAAGATATGGGGTATGTCCGCTTTTATCAAGGTCATCCGTAACAGCATTCTGATTATTTTTTTTATCAAAGACAATGAGTGACGTATCTGTTGTATCGTTTGTATCTGCCACTTTATTCCCTTCTTCAATTTTTCTTATGGTCGATTTGCTGACAACCATATTAGCTAAAAAACCGCCTGCGCTTGATTCTCTTACAGACAATACAAATAAATCCCTTGCTACTTTGGAAGGTCCATGGGTACACACCACCATTATAAGATATATGCATAAAATCATCATTCCCAGGGTTGTTCCTATAACAGCAAATATTCTCCCTATTATAGTTCTGACTTTTTTTGCTGTACCTGTTTTCTTTTTCTTCTTTCTAACAATGCTTTCTTCCATTCTTATTCCTCATTATCTTCCTCTGCTTCTTTTCTAATCCTGTAGAGGTGTTTTTTAATTGTTTCTTCATATCCGTTATCAGACGGATAATAAAAAGTATTTCCCACAACCTCATCGGGAAGATACTGTTGCTTTACATAATGGTTTTTATAATCATGAGCATACAGATAACCTGTCCCCCTGTCAAGTTTTGCCGCATCTTTATAGTGGGCATCCTGCAGATACGGAGGAACCTGTGCAGTCCTATGTTTTGCCACATAATCCATTGCAAGGTCAATTCCGCGATATGCCGTATTGCTCTTAGGTGCTGTTGCAACATAGGTACATGCCTGTGCCAGTATTATCTGTGACTCAGGCATTCCGATTCTTTCCACCGCCAAAAATGCGGATACCGCCACCTGTATCGCACAAGGATCGGCATTGCCCACATCTTCACTGGCACATATACATATTCTTCTTGCTATAAACTTAGGGTCTTCTCCTGCATAAATCATTCTGGCAAGATAATAAAGTGCCGCATCCGGGTCTGACCCTCTCATACTTTTAATAAATGCAGATATGGTATCATAATGATTATCTCCGTCTTTATCATATCTTAAGACTCTTTTTTGTATACATTGCGATGCCACATCCAGAGTTATATGGATAATGCCGTCATTTCCCGCATCTGTTGTCATTATTCCGAGTTCAACGGCATTAAGTGCATTTCTTGCATCTCCATTTGACATATCCGCAAGAAATTCAGCCGCATCATCATCAATTACCGCATTGTAATTACCCATACCTCTCTTGGTATCATAAACGGCTGTTTTGATAATTGACAATATATCTTCCTTTTCTAACGGCTTAAGCTCAAAAACAACAGACCTTGATATCAAAGCCTTATTGACTTCAAAATAAGGATTTTCCGTAGTTGCTCCGATAAGTATAATTGTTCCGTCTTCCACATAAGGAAGAAGGTAATCCTGCTGCCCTTTATTAAAACGGTGTATCTCATCCACAAACAATATGGTCCTCTGACCCATGGAAGCCATGATGTCCTTTGCTCCGTTTACCACATCTTCCATATCCTTTTTTCCTGCAACCGTGGCATTTATCTGCTTGAAACTTGCGCTTGTGGTATTCGCAATAACCTTTGCAAGCGTTGTCTTTCCGGTTCCCGGAGGTCCATAAAATATTATGGAACTTAATTTATCAGCCTTAATGGCTCTGTATAACAGTTTATCTTTTCCGATAATATGCTTCTGGCCCATAACCTCATCAAGCGTTTTAGGTCTCATCCTTGATGCAAGAGGTTCTTCCTTTGTCATATTATTTTCTCTCATATAATCAAACAAATCCATTTTTGTTCACCTCAACACTTAATTATATCATGAAATCAATATTTCATCTACTGTTACAAAAACAAATCCTTTATCCTTAAGTCTGTCAATAATTTCAAGTGCAGCCGCCACAGACGTATCGTATATGTCATGTAAAAGTATAATATCTCCGGATCTTACATTCTTAACTACATCCTCAACTATTCCGCCTACGTCTTTTCTTTTCCAGTCAAGCGGGTCAACATTCCAGAAAACCGGCTGCAAATCCACTTGAAAAAACATATCATTATTCCACTCGCCGCACGGCGGTCTTATATATTTTACCTTTTCACCCGTTATTTCCTCTATAATTTTATTGGTATTGTATATCTCCTCCAGTGCTTTTTCCTGTGGAATCTTTGTTAGAATAACATGGGTATATGTATGATTCCCTATAATGTGGCCCTCATCATGCATCCTTTTAACAATGTCTTCGTGTCCCTTAATATTTTCACCTACAAGAAAAAAAGCAGCCCTTACATTCCTTTCTTTAAGACCGTCCAGAAGCATCATTGTGCTTTCTGCTCCCGGTCCGTCATCAAATGTAACAGCTACTGTTTTTTCATCATATACCGAAACGGATTTCGTTTTAGTTTCCGTTTCTTCATCAATGGTCCCACATACAAAAAGAAATGCTATAAGACACGCAAGTATAAGCAATACCATACAGAATTTTTTCATAATAACCAAAAAATACTTTTTATTAATTTATATGCCGCCTTTTCTGTCATGAGACTTAAAAACTTTCAAAATATCCTCATCATCCAGTGTGTCAACTTCCACATCGTCATCTTCTTTTTCACATTCAAATCGTGCTTTGCGCAGTTCTTCCTCTTCTTCACGTTCCTTTTTAAGTATCTCATCTATCCGGTTTTCCCTGTTATCCTTCTTTTCAAACTTCTTATACAGTATGAATTTGAGGATAAAAAGCAGTACCCCGGCAGCAAGAAATATATAATGGAACGGTTCTTTATAAATTCCCACATTAATTACAAATATGTACACAGCCATATATGATGCCGCATCCGTAATCGCATATGCCATATATCTGTACATCTGTCTTCCTGAAAACTCTTCAAATGTCCTGTTAATCATAGGTTCAACAAAATCGCTTAAAACCACAGCTAAAAGAATCCATATTCCAAGTATCAGCTTATAATAAATTTCATTATTATGTCCCGATAGCGATTGGACAATGGCATATATTACAGCCACAATCATCATTGAATATACTATTATATCAAAAGAAACTTTCTTGTTTTTATCCATATCTTTACCTCCGGCTCCCTGAATTATAACATACAGACTTGTAAAAAAAAAGCCGGAATGATACATTATTATAAAACATAATGTTAAGGAGAATTGCAGATGAACCTTCCGGAAGATCCAATTATATTATTAAGCTATATAAATACCAAACTTCGTGACGAATGTAAAAGCCTTGACGGCTTCTGTGATAAATACGAAGTCGACAAGGCTTTAATCACTTCAAAACTTAAATCAGCCGGTTATATATATAACAAGGCCATTAATCAGTTTGTCTGACAGCTGTCAGTCCGTTTCCCGTATCATCGATGAGAATTGTATCTCCCGGTGCTACGGAATTCGCAAGAATTAATTTAGCGCAAAGGGTTTCTACTGTCTTTTGCAGATAACGTTTAAGAGGTCTTGCTCCGTATACAGGGTCATAACCTCCCGCTATTATTCCTGCTTTGGCACTGTCAGAAAGTTTTACTGTTATTTCTTTATCTTCAAGACGTGCATTAAGTTCTTTCATAAGAAGATTAATAATGTTACCTATATTGTCTTTTGTCAATGGCTTAAACATTATTATTTCATCAAGCCTGTTAAGAAATTCCGGTCTGAATGATGCTCTTAAATCATTCATAACAAGTTTTTCACATTCAGGCTTAATCTCACCGTTTTCACCAATACCATCAAGGAGGTACTGCGAACCTAAGTTAGATGTCAGGATAATAATGGTATTCTTAAAATCTACGGTACGTCCTTTTGAATCGGTTACACGTCCGTCATCAAGTACCTGTAAAAGTACGTTGAATACATCAGGATGTGCTTTTTCAATTTCATCAAAAAGAACAACTGAGTAAGGTTTTCTTCTTACTGCTTCCGTAAGCTGACCGCCTTCCTCATAGCCTACATATCCCGGAGGCGCACCGATGAGTCTTGACACTGAATATTTCTCCATGTACTCACTCATATCAATTCTGACAATATTATTTTCATCATCAAAAAGGCTGGCTGCAAGCGTCTTTGCAAGTTCTGTTTTACCTACACCGGTAGGTCCGAGGAACAGGAATGAACCGATTGGCTTGCCAGGATCCTTAATTCCCGCTTTGGACCTCATAATAGCTTCCGTAACTTTTCTTACAGCCTCATCCTGTCCAACAACTCTCTTATGGAGTTCATTTCCCAGATTAAGAGTCTTATTACGTTCGCTTTCATTAAGTCTTGTAACAGGAATTCCTGTCCATTTTGATACAATCTTACCGATTTCATCTTCAGTTACACACTCATGCACAAGAGTAAGTTCTCTTTCTTTGACAATCTTTTCTTCCTCTGCCAGTTGTTTCTGTAAAGCAGGGAGTTTGCCATACTGGAGTTCTGCAGCTTTTTCAAGATTATATTCTCTCTGTGCCTGCTGAATCTGTCCGTTGACACTTTCAATCTCTTCACGTATCTTGCTCAACTTATCAACAGATGACTTCTCGCTTTCCCATTTTGCCTTGCCTGCATCAAGTTTTTCTTTGTTTTCGGCAAGTTCTTCCTGTAACTCAAGAAGTCTCTTTTTACTGATTTCATCTGTTTCTTTCTTTAGTGCTGCCTCTTCAATTTCAAGCTGCATTACCTTTCTTGATAATTCATCAAGTTCGGCAGGCATGGAATCAAGCTCTGTCTTAATAAGTGCACATGCTTCATCAACAAGGTCAATAGCTTTATCAGGCAGGAATCTGTCAGAAATATATCTGTGGGAAAGTACAGCCGCCGCCACAAGTGCATTATCGGCTATCTTTACACCATGATATACCTCATACCTTTCCTTGATACCTCTTAAGATTGAGATAGTATCTTCTACTGTTGGTTCGTCAACCGTTACAGGCTGGAAACGTCTTTCAAGTGCAGGGTCTTTTTCTATATACATCCTGTATTCGTCAAGTGTTGTAGCACCTATACAATGAAGCTCACCTCTTGCAAGCATTGGCTTAAGCATATTGCCCGCATCCATTGCACCGTCTGTCTTACCTGCACCGACTATTGTATGAAGTTCATCTATAAACAGGATAATCTGACCGTCACTCTTCTTTACTTCATCAAGAACGGATTTAAGCCTTTCCTCAAATTCACCTCTATACTTGGCACCTGCAACAAGGGCTCCCATATCAAGGGAAAATACAGTCTTGTCTTTAAGTCCGTCCGGAACATCGCCTCTTACAATTCGCTGTGCAAGGCCTTCAACAACGGCTGTTTTACCTACACCGGGTTCACCTATAAGTACAGGATTATTCTTAGTCTTTCGAGAAAGAATTCTTATCACATTTCTAATCTCATTATCACGGCCTATTACAGGATCCATTTCCTGTTTTTTTGCCTTTTCCACAAGGTCCACACCGTATTTTTCAAGGGTTTCATAAGTTGCTTCCGGATTATCCGTTGTTACTGACTTATCGCCTCTTATACTCTGTAAAACCTGAAGCACACGCTCTCTTGTAATATTATATTTTGCAAATAACCGGGATACCTCATTATTAGGATACTTAATCAAAGTAAGGAAAAGGTGTTCTACAGATACGAAATTGTCACCCATTGCCTTAGCTTCGTCTTCCGCGCAAAGGAGAACCTTATTAAGAGCCTGGCTTATCCTTATCTGGACATCTCCTGATACCTTAGGCTTCTTATCTACAATCTTTTCACAATCTGCAATATACGCTTTCTCATCTATATCCATTTTACGGATCAGACTAAGTATAAGACTATCTTCAATTCTGACAAGGGCATATGCAAGATGTTCGTTGTCTATCTCTGAATTAGAAAATTCATACGCAAGCTTCTCACATTCCTGTACTGCTTCAACTGATTTCTGAGTAAATTTCTGAATATTCATAACAACACTTCCTTTCTAGTGTTCTATATGTTGTAGAACAATTTCTATGTTGATATAGTATCACGTTTAATTAGCACTGTCAATAGGTGAGTGCTAATTTTTTTATTTTTAATTTAACAACCTGTTTATACCAGCATATATTATACTAAAAAATCTTAAGGAGCATTCCATGCCTATATTTTACAACCAGGCTACGTTAACCTACAACAATAAAACAGCAAATTCCAATGTTGTAACAGGAGAGCTGCTTGAAGTCCTTACAATTACCAAAACTGCATTAAATTCCAACTACGAACCGGGAGACAACGTAACCTATGTTATCAATATAGTTAATTCCGGCACAGCAGCATTGACGGGGCTTACTCTTAAAGATGACCTTGGTGCTTATACCCTTGATGCCAATACACTCGTTCCGCTGACATACGTTGAAGATACCATCCAGTATTTTATCAATGGGGTGAGTCAGGCTTCCCCTGTTGTTACAATCGCAGGAGGCTTATCTGTTACAGGTCTTTCCGTACCTGCAGGAGGCAACACAACCCTGTTATACGAAACAAAGGTAAATGATTACGCAAATCCTACGGCATTGAGTACAATAACCAATACTGCAAATCTTTCGGGAGATTCCTTATATAACGATTTATCTGCTTCTGCCACAATTACTGCTGCAGCTGCAACCAATTTAAGCATCTCCAAGTCAGTATGCCCCGACAGTGTTGTTGAAAATGGTCAGCTGACTTATACTTTTGTAATCCAGAATACCGGCTCTTTAGCAGCACAGGCCAGTGATAACGTTGTAATCAGTGATACATTTGATCCTATCCTTAACCCTATTACCGTAACATTTGATAATGTTACGTGGACGGTAGGAACAAATTACAGCTATGACACTACAACCGGTGTATTTAACACCATAGCCGGTCAGATAACCGTTCCTGCCGCAACCTATACACAAAATCCTGCTACAGGAATATGGACTCTTACTCCGGGTGTAAGCGTTCTTAAAGTCACGGGAACTGTATAAAAAATTGAGCTATGGTACCCATCATAACGTACCATAGCTCTTATTCTTTACTTTGTATTAAACTGTCAGAACCTTTCTGAAATCATTTCGCTGATTTTTGTCTTATCAACATCAAGTGCAAAAGCAAGTTCGCCAAAAAGCTGTTCTTCTGCCTGACGGAAATATTTCTCATCAACAACAGTAACTTTCTTTCCTTCACTTATTCTCTTACATTTTCTGTTATATATGGTCTTAATCATTGAAGCAAGCTTTTCACAATTACATCCTAACAAAGTCTGCTTATAGCAGTTTTCCCTGTCTCTTTCATCTGCTACAACAGTCTCTTCAAGATCAGGAAATATATCTATCAGTTCCTTTGCATCTTCTCTGGAGATAACCTCTCTCATTACTATCCTGCCGTTTTCAACAGGGGCATATATTATTTCCTCTTTATTGTAAACGGGTACCAATGTATAATATATCCTGTCATTATTTATAAGTGACAAAGTTCCTATCCCTTTAACCGAACATACACCATTCTTACCATATACAACCAAATCATTAATTTGAAACATATCATTCACTTCCTATTTATATTAATAATACCCATTTTTTAAAAAAATTTCCAGTCATTTTAATTATTAACATAAATTTTCGTGATTATAACTAAAAACACCCATTATAATTTTTGTGCATTTTTACTGTTCTTATTATTTAATTTATCAACATATTTCTTAGTCTCAAATGCCGCAACCGAACTTAATGCTACCAATGCTATCAGATTCGGGATTGCCATAAGTCCGTTAAATATATCGGCAATTGTCCATACTGCTTTAATTGTCATAAATGGTCCGAAAAATACGCAGATAATATATAATATCCTATATCCTTTTACAATATGTAATCTGCCTTTAGTAAGATACTCAAGACATCTTTCACTGTAATAGTTCCAGCCGAGTATTGTAGTGAATGCAAAAAATACGAGACATACCATCAATATAAAAGATGATACCTGTTCAGGGAATGGGAGTCCCTGTCCAAATGCCCGTTCAGTAACAGCATAACCATCAAGTCCTACATTCCATGAACCGGTAATTACGATTGTAAGACCGGTCATTGTACATATAACAATTGTATCGAAAAATGTTCCGAGCATTGATATAAGTCCCTGCTTTGCCGGCTCGTTAGTCTGTGCAGCGGCTGCTGCAATAGGCGCACTGCCAAGCCCTGCCTCATTAGAGAAAACACCTCTTGCAATACCTTTTTGCATAACTACAATTATTGAACCGATTGCACCACCTGTAACCGCAGACGGATTAAATGCGCCTTTGACAATTAACTTAAATGCTCCCGGAACTGCTTTAATATTCAAAACAATGACTATCAATGCAAACAAAACGTAAATAATTGCCATAAAAGGAACTATTACCTGTGCAACAGAAGATATTCTCTTAAGTCCTCCGATAAGTACCAGTGCCACAAATAATGTTATCACAATTGCAGTAATTATTATTGCCCATGAATATTGTGTACCGAATATACTTACAGTATGGCTTTCTGACGGATCAAAAAATGACTTAACCGCATTGGAAATACCATTTATCTGTGTAAATGTTCCTATTCCAAGTAATCCTACGCCTACACCGAATACAGCAAATATCTTGGCAAGCCATTTCCACTTTGGTCCCATACCATTTTCTATGTAGTAAAAAGGTCCGCCTACAATATGTCCATCATCAGATACCTTCCTGTATTTAACAGCAAGCAGACACTCAGCATATTTCGTCGCCATACCTACAAGTGCAGCAACCCACATCCAGAATAACGCTCCCGGACCGCCTGCCACTATAGCCGTTGCAACACCTACAATATTACCTGTACCTATTGTAGCTGAAAGTGCAGTACATAATGCGCCAAAACTTGATACTTCCCCGTGTCCTTCTCCTTCCTTTGAAAACATATTTTTAAGTCCGTGTCCCAGCTTTCTGAACTGGATTCCTTTAAGTCTTATTGTAAGGAACAAACCCACCGCGAGCAACAGAACAATAAGAGGTGCACCCCATACAATATTATCAACCTTATCCAAAAAAGCTCCTATCTTTTCTAACATCTTTGTTCTCCTTTAAAACTGATTAGTTAACTATATCATTTTTTCTTTTATAATGCAAAAAGATATTGTGTAAAATGTCACGTTGTTATAGAATGTAAATATAAAATAAGAATTGAGGTGAGGCAACTAGTATGAAATCAACCAGAAGTAATTGCGGATTCTCATTGGTGGAACTTATTGTTGTAGTTGCAATTATGGCTGTTTTAATGGGTATACTTATCCCAACTCTTGTCAAACAGACAAGCAAGTCAAAGCGTTCCGTGGATTCAAATTCCGCACATGAGATTGCTGCATCCGTTAACAGAGTATTATCCACTGACACAGACATCTACTATACTTATTCGGGAGATACCCCATCCAACTACTCTTTCGTATGGGACTCCGGCACAACAGCCGATGATGTAAGCCAGAATCCGTTTGCGAAAGCGGTTTTTGAAGATTTTGGCCAGGTTATTCCTGTTTCTAAATGGAACCATAACCTGAAATGGATGGTCACATATAACGGTACCACCGGGGATCTTCACATATACCTTGTTAAATCAGCCGATTCAACTAAAGGTTATGAAGTATATCCTGATTCTGCCAGCTATATTTCCAAAGCATCGGAAAAAGATATCGATATATAAGAATAAGCACAAAAACAGAGAAGCACAATCAGAATGCTTCTCTGTTTTGCTTAATATTATACTTTAATCCTACATAAATGTAAGAAGATCTGCAACTTCCTTTCTCTTTGGTGCTGCAGGTGCATCAGCAGGATAACCTAATGCTATCAATGCCGATACTGACTTATCTTCGCCGATACCAAGAACTTCTTTTACTTTTTCTTCATCGTAAATACCCATAACAACGGTTCCGAGTCCTTTTTCGTGTGCCGCAAGACAAAATACCTGTGCTGCCATTCCCGCATCAAACGACTGCCAGTGATCTTTTTTAGATGTTGAATAGCTTCCGTCTCTTTCATATCCGGCTCTCTTATTTACAGTTAATTCAACCATCAGAACAGGTGCGCCCTGTATGTTATTCTTATTGCCTTCATGTCCCATAATACATTCGCCGGCAATCTTATTTTTGATATCATTATCATAAATTGCTATGTACCTTACTGACTGTGAATTCTTCCAGCTTGGTGCAAATCTTGCAATCTCGATAATTTCTTCGATTAATGACCTGTCAACGGGCTTATCCTCATATTTTCTTATGCTACGTCTTGTTTTGATACATTCTATTGCTTCCATAAAAAACCTCCGGAAAATTGATACTGTAATAATACCATATTTTTCCGGAGTTCTCCATACTTTAATTTCTGAATTTTCTATTTGTACGCTTCTTCTATAAAATATTCCTGTGAATTAAGTTTCTTTTTTCCATCATCAATAATTTCATATCTGCCGTCAGGTAAAGCCGTTCTTGCAAGTACATTATCCTTGAGCATTATCGAAAACATATTTCTTATACGTTCCTTCAGTCTTTCATCATACACAGGAGCTGCTACTTCAACTCTTCTCAAAGTATTTCTTGTCATAAAATCCGCAGAAGATATATATATTTTATCCCTTTCTTTTGTTCCAAAAATATATATTCTTGAATGTTCAAGGTACCTTCCTACTATACTTCTTATGTGTATATTCTCCGTTTCCCCTTCAACACCGGGAATAAGGCAGCATATACCTCTTACTACCATATCTATATGAACGCCTGCTTTTGATGCCTCCACAAGCTTGTCCATAATCTTCTTATCAGTAAGGGAATTAACCTTAATTCCTATATATGATTGTTCACCTTTCTTCGCATATTCTATTTCATCCTCAATCATATCAATAACCGGCTGCTGAAGAGAATTAGGTGCCACGAGAAGATGTTGCGTCCTGTCAATGGTATTGCCTATCAGTATCTCCTGAAAAGTTTTTCTTGCTTCATCACCTATTTCATAATTTGCTGTCATCAATGACAAATCCGTATACAATCTCGCTGTTTTCTCATTATAATTGCCTGTGCCTATCTGGGTTATATACTGTATTCCGTCATCACTCTTAACAGTTATAAGGCAGAGTTTTGAATGAACCTTAAGTCCGTCGATTCCGTATACAACATGACAGCCGGCTTCCTCTAACTGACGGCTCCAGCTTATGTTATTTTCTTCATCGAATCTTGCTTTAAGTTCAACAAGAACCTCAACCTGTTTTCCATTTTCGGCAGCTTCGACAAGTGCCTCAACAATCTTTGAGTTTTTGGCAAGTCTGTATAATGTCATTCTTATTGACAATACATTCTTATCATTGGCTGCTTCATGAAGAAGTCTTAAGAAAGGTTTTATGCTTTCATATGGATAAGATAAAAGCATGTCTTTTTCAATAATCTGTGGAATCATCGGTCTGTTTTCATCTACGCAGGCGGGTTCTTTCGGCACACGTTTTTCAAAGAAAAGTTCCTGCCTGTCTCTTAAAATATCCTGTATATCAAATACATAGGAAAAATCCAACGGAGACTTTGAAAAAATAACATTTTCCTTTCCAAGTTCCAGATAATCGCATAATTGGTTTACCATTACGTCATCTATATCTCTTGTAAGCTCAATTAATACAGGTGCAAGTTTTTTACGCAATTTAATCAGCTTAGCCATATGATCCCTGTAATCAAGGTCTTCATCATATACTTTTACAACATCAATATCCGCATTTCTTGTAACTTTCATAACTGATTTTTCTATTATTTTATATCCTTTGAAAACCATCGGCATATAATGAAGAATCAGTTCTTCTCTCAAAATATATGTATTTTTCTTTCCTTTTATGCCAATCATTCTTGGTACCATATCAATATTGCACGGAATGATGCCTATGCGTTCTTTACCATTCTTTTTATCAAGACTTGCAACAGCATATATTTCCTGTCCTCTTAAAAACGGAAACGGCTGTTTTCTTGCAACTATCATTATCGAAAGTAAAGGTAAAACCTCCTTGTTAAAATACTTTTTCAGAGCACTTTCTTCGTCCTTACCAAGTTCTTTAAATGAGACGAATCTGATTCCATACCCCGCAATACGATTCTGAAGCTCATCATATATTGCATCTTTTCTGCTGTTAAGTTCCCTTACTCTTGATAAAATTGCATTAATCTGCTCAGCAGGGGTCATATTGGTCTTATTTTCCTTGTCATTTGGACATATCAGATTCTGGTCCTGAAGTGAGCCGACCCTTACCCTGAAAAATTCCTCAAGATTAGTCTGGTAAATTGATAAAAATGTAAGTCTCTCGCAAAGAGGCACTCCTTCTCTCTTCGCTTCATCCAGTACACGTTCATTAAATTTGAGCCAGGAAAGCTCTCTGTTCATATATATTTTATTTTCTGTTTTCATCTTTTTTAATCTCCAAAACAAATTCCCATCTCCTTGGCCTGGAGAATTATTTCTGCATCAGCCGGTACAACTTTTAACTTACCTGCTACTTCTTTTAATGGTACATTAACAATTCTTCCGTTTATAACCGCAGCCATTACACCATAGTTTTTATTAATGATGTTCAAAGCCGTCGCCGTACCTGTCTGCATTGACACAATTCTGTCCCTCGCAGTAGGTGAACCGCCTCTTTGTGTATGTCCCGGTATTGTAATACGCACTTCCTTATCTGTTGCCGCCTGGATATCAAGTGCAAGTTTCTCAACCTGTGATTTTAAATTTTTCTCACTGAGAAGCTGTCGCCTTTCTTTATTTTTTAAGGAAGAAAATTCCTTCTCCACTATTCCTTCTGCCGCAGCAATTACAAGGTATTTCTTATCGCTCTTTTCTATATATGATATTATTTTGTTAATATCATAAGGAATTTCAGGGATAAGTATTATGTCGGCACCTGTTGCAATTCCTGAATACAAGGTTACCCAGCCGGTCTTATGCCCCATTACTTCCACAACAAATATCCTGCCGTGAGATGAAGCTGTCGTCTTTATATTATCCATAGTTTCCGTTGCTACCTTAACGGCACTGTCAAATCCAAATGTAACATCGGTTCCCCATATATCATTGTCAATTGTTTTAGGTGCAGTCACGACATTAAGGCCTTTTTCGCTTAAAAGATTGGCAGTTTTATGGCTTCCGTTTCCTCCAAGCACGATTAACGCGTCAAGCTTCCATTTTTCATAATTTTTAACCATCATTTCAACCTTATCACGTCCGTTTTCATCAGGTTTGGTTATGGTCTTAAAAGGCTGTCTTGATGTTCCGAGAATCGTACCCCCGGATAAAAGAATATTATCGAAATCTGCCTTTTCCATTTTCTTATATTTTCCGTTAATAAGTCCCGCGAAGCCGTCAAGAATTCCGTATATTTCAATATCTTTATTTTTTTTATATAAAACTTTTGCAATTGCTTCCATTGTAGCATTAAGACATTGACAGTCTCCTCCGCTCGTAAGCATTCCTATACGCATATTAACTCCTTTCCATTGGTAATGCTTCCATCCAATATACTTTTGGAATTAGTATACCAGCATTTTGTAAATTTTATTGATATATTTGTGTAAAATTTTTGTAAGAATAAAAAATACACATAAATCTTATATTGTTCTTCCAAGCTCCTCAAACATTTTTTTGTCCATGGATACCGTGGTGCTTCCCGAAGTCGTAACCATATTGCCTGTTATGACCGCCGAAGCTCCCGATGTAAACGCTTTCTTTCCGCCATCCGTAAAGAACTTCCTTCCTGCTGCCACCCTGATATCCGCTGTAGGGTTAATATATCTGAAAATGGCAATACTCCTTAATATCTCCGGTTCACTCAATGTCTCAACATCGGCTAAAGGAGTTCCCTTTACAGGCATAAGGATATTGACAGGAATTGAATCCGCTCCTGCTTTTGCCAGAGAAAACGCCATGGATATCCTGTCTTTTAACGTTTCACCCATACCGATTATTCCGCCTGAACAGATTTTAAGTCCCACTTCTTTTACATTTTTAAGCGTCGCTAACTTATCGCTGAAAGTATGTGTGGAGCATATTTTAGGAAAATAATTTTCAGAGGTTTCTATGTTGTGATGATAATATGTAACTCCTGCCTCTTTAAGTTCTCCAAGCTGTTCCCTCGTTATAAAGCCCATTGAAGCACATAAACCTATGTTACATTCTTTTCTCATTGTCTTATATGCGTGGATTGCCTTTTTAAAATCCTCGCCTGCAAGTGCTCTTCCTGCGGTAACAATGGAAAATCTGTGGACTCCTTCTTTTTCCTCTTCTTTACAGGCACTTACAATTTCTTCTTCCGGAATAAAACCATATACGTCACAACCTGTCTTATTATAAACCGACTGGGCACAATATTTGCAGTCTTCGGGACATCTTCCGCCCTTACCGCTTATTACAGCACACATATCCACCCTGTCTCCCATGTAGTGTTTACGGATTCTGTCGGCACCGAGACAAAGCTCCTCAAGGTCACAGTTTGTAAAGAAGTCTACGTCATCCTCCTCACAAAGTCTTTTTCCGTTAATGATTTTATCTGCAAGTTCTAAAACATTCATTTTATATACCTCTGATTTTTACTGTATCTTTTGACTTTTTTATAAAATAATTACAAAACCATTACAAGTGTACCTGCTGCGATAAGCACACATCCTATTATAGATTTAACCGTAAATTCTTCATGTAAGAATACAAAAGCGAGTATAAGTGTTATTACTACCGACAGCTTATCCACAGGTACAACCTTTGAAGCCTGCCCTACCTGTAAAGCCTTATAATAGCATAACCATGAAGCCCCTGTTGCAAGTCCCGATAAAATAAGAAAAATCCAGCTTTTTTTGCCAATCTGTGTAATACCGCTTTGTGCATTGGTAATAAACACCATTAACCATGCCATAACAACAACAACCATGGTCCTGATTGCCGTAGCAAGATTGGAATTGACCCCGTTAATACCTACTTTCGCGAGAATGGATGTAAGTGCAGCAAAAACCGCAGACAATAACGCAAATACAAACCACATAAATACATTTCTCCGTTATTCTCATATGATGTTTTATATGTTATAATAATACAAAATAAAGCAAGGGAGGTTAATCTTATGTTCCAGTCAATTGAAAGGAAACATCCACACTTTTATCAATATTTCCGCGTAATTATTGTGATAATCGCATCACTTCTGTATGCGTGGAATCTTTGTTGCTTTGCCAAATCCGCTGACCTGCTTCCCGGTGGAATTTCAGGAGTATCCCTTCTGCTCCAGCATATAATAAAAAATATTTTCCATGTTACCGTTCCCTACTCAGTGTTTAATATACTACTAAATCTTTTTCCTGTATATATAGGATTCAGATATATCGGTAAAAAATTTACTTTGTACTCCATACTGACCATCCTTTTGTCAAGTATATTTGTAGATATACTGCCTGATTATATATTTACAACCGACATACTTCTGATAAGTATTTTCGGCGGTCTTATTAACGGTTTTGCAATAGCATTATGCCTTAATGTCGGCACAACCACCGGCGGCACCGATTTTATAAGTATTTATATGTCCCAGCAGAAGGGAATGGACGCATGGAATTATATTCTTTTCGGTAACGTTATAATTCTTCTGATTGCAGGTGCAATGTTCGGCTGGTCAATCGCACTTTATTCGATTATTTACCAGTTCTGCAGCACTCAGATAATACAGATGCTCTACAAACGCTACCAGAAAGAAACACTTTTCATTATATCCGACAAAGCCGATGAAATATACCGTCTTATAAAAGATACCACCAACCATGATGCCACTCTTTTCCACGGTATCGGCTGTTATGAAGCAAAAGAAAAAGAATTGATATATTCCGTAATTAATACAGACGCAAGGAGGCAACTGATACCATTAATACATTCGGTTGATCCTCACGCCTTTATTAATGTTGTTAAGACAGAAGAGCTTGCCGGAAGGTTTCATGATATTCCTAATGACTGACAACGCCTTTTAGTCTTTCCATACACTCTTCTATTATTTTTCTCGGTGCGGCAAGGTTAATTCGTTGAAAGTCCTGACCTGACGCACCGAATATTTTCCCACTGTCAAGCCATAACTTTGCCTCGTATATAATGCGTCTGTCAAGTTCCTCATAATCTATGCCTGTTCCTCTGAAATCAAGCCATGTAAGATATGTTCCCTCACCATCAATGACCTTTACGCCCGGAAGGTTTTTTTCCGTATATTCTTTTACATATTTCCTGTTATTTCTGATATATTCAATAACACCGTTATACCATTCTTCCCCGTTAACATAGGCCGCCTTTACCGCAGCATGTCCTAACGGACTTAACTGGCTTATTCCCGCCGCATCCACCTGATGTCTGAATTTTTTTCTGAGTGTCCTGTCAGGTATAAATATATTGGAGATTAACATTCCCGCAAGATTGAATGTTTTGCTTGGTGATGTGCATATTACGGATATATTTTCAAATTCTTTTTTAACATTACAGAATACCGTATGCTCGCCCTCAAACACAAAATCACTGTGAATCTCATCACTTACAACAATAACATTATGTTTAAGGCAGATATCTCCGAGTTTTAAAAGTTCCTCTCTGGTAAATACCCTACCGGACGGATTATGAGGACTGCAGAGGAGAAAAAGTTTTACATTATTATCAACTATCTTTTTTTCAAAATCTTCAAAGTCTATGTGATATCTGTTGTCTTCAAGAAGTACAAGGTCGTTGCTCACAATTCTTCTGCCATTGTCATTAATAACCTCCGAAAACGGATAATATACAGGCTGCTCTACAAGTACGGCATCTCCCGGCTCTGTAAATGCTTTAACCGCCATTGCAAGTGCAAACACTACACCCGGTGTCTTAATAATCCATCTTTCTTCCACATCCCAGTTATGATGTCTTTTCATCCATCCTGCAACAGCCTCAAAATATTCTTTTCCTGTTTCGCTATAGCCGAAAATACCGTGTTTTACCCTTTCAATAACCGCATCTTCCACATAAGATGAAGTTTTAAAATCCATATCCGCAATCCATAACGGAAGTACATCTTCAGGCATGCCTCTTCTTTTTGCAAAATCATATTTAAGGCAATCCGTATTTTTACGGTTTATTATCTCATCAAAATTAAGATTTCTTTCTGCCATATTATTCACCAACCTTTCTAAATACTTCTTCAAGTTCATTTATAAGGTCTTCATAATCCTCTATTCCCACAGACATTCTTAAAGTACATTCGGTTATTCCGTTCTTTTCCCTTACTCCTGCAGGGACATCTGCGTGTGTCTGTGTTGTGGGATACGTTATGAGTGTTTCCACCCCTCCGAGGCTTTCAGCAAACTTAATCATTCTGACACCTTCAAGTATCTTAAGTGCATGTTCCTTGGTATCAACGTAAAAGGTAAGCATTGAACCAAAACCTCTTGCCTGTTTTTTTAATATTTCATAACCCGGATGTGTAGGCAGCCCCGGATAAAATACTTCTTTTACAATGCTCTGTTTCTGAAGCCAGAGTGCAATTTTTCCCGCATTTTCCGATGATCTTTTCATGCGAATTCCAAGGGTTTTAATTCCTCTTAAAATAAGCCAGCTGTCAAAAGGAGCAAGACCTGCTCCTGTTGTTTTTATAAGGAATCTGAGTCTTTCCCTTATCTCTTCCCTGTTGGTCACTATAAATCCCGCAAGAGTATCATTATGTCCGCCAAGGAATTTAGTTCCGCTATGGATTACTATATCTGCTCCCAAATCAAGGGGATTCTGGAAATAAGGAGATAAAAATGTATTATCCACTATTAACAGGCAATTATGCTTTTTGGCGATTTCCGATATTTTGGCAATGTCGGATACTCTCATCATAGGGTTGGTAGGGGTTTCAATATATATGGCTTTTGTATTTTCTTTTATCCTGCTTTCAATGTTTTCACGGGAGCAGTCAAGATATGTTATCTCATAATTATTTTTACTGCATACGTTATCAAATAGCCTTGTACTTCCTCCGTAAATATCAGCTTCAACGATAATATTATCACCCGGTTTAAAGAGTTCCATCGTAAGCGTAATGGCTGCCATTCCCGTTGTCAGTGCAAATGCTTCAGTTCCGTTTTCAAGATTGGCTACTGTTTTTTCAAGCACCTCCCTTGTAGGATTCTGTAGTCTGCTGTAGTCATATCCCGTACTTTGACCGACTCCCGGATGTGCATATGTTGCAGTCTGGTATATCGGATAACTTATTGCTCCGTAGTTATCTGCTTTTCCCTCAAGTTCTTCTAAATGTAAACATCGTGTATTAATTCCTCTTGCCATATTTTGTCCTCCGTTTTATTCCTACTGTTTTACTAGGATTATTAACTGTAAAAATATTATCACAGAAGACATTTATTGTATAATCTTTAAAATTTATGATTTGTTATAGGTAATCTTTATATCAAAAAACCGCTGTGAGAATTCCGGATTCCCACAACGGTTAGAAATATTATTGATTTATAACCTTTTTCATCCAGATATGAGGGTGTCCTTCGTCCTCTCCTATCGGACCATAGCCCTCATATCCCGAATTTTCATAAAAGCCTCTGACCCTGCACTGGGCATGAAGAATTATCTCCTTACCGCCCTTTTTCAAAACGATTTTCTCCGCTTCTGCAAGAATAACCGTTCCAAGATGCAATCCACGATATGATTTATCTACCGCAATTCTTCCAAGAATATATGTATTATCTTCTCTATAAATTCTGCATGTGGCAACAGGCTTTTCATTGTTATATATAACAATATGTAAAGCCCTGTCATCAATTTCATCAAACTCGTTTTTATAGCCCTGCTCGGACATAAAAACATTACGTCTGATATTCATTGCATCCTCCTGCAGATAGTCATAAACTTTAACTTCCATAGCTTATCCTCAATTATTTTTCTGTGCTTTCTCTTCTCCCATACTTTTAGGAAGAATAATATTAAGCAATATTGCCGTAACAAAAACAAGTGCCACACAGTTTTCAGCAAATACGGACCTTACAATATCAGGAAAAATATTAAATAAATCAGGACATTGCGTAAAGCCTAATCCAATACTGAGAGAAAGAGCTGCTATTGTAATATTGCGCTGTGTATACCCGCATTTTCCTATCATTTGGACACCGCTTACAACGATTGTACCAAACATCATTATCGTACATCCGCCAAGCACCGCACTCGGCAAAGTGGCAAGCAGACTTCCTACTGCCGGGAAAAATCCCGCCACTACCATGATTATCGCTCCTGTAGAAATAGCATATCTGTTAACAACCTTTGTCATTGCAACAAGTCCTACATTCTGGCTGAAAGAGGTAATCGGCATACATCCGAAAATTGAAGAGAGTGCACTTACAAAACCGTCACAGGCAATGGAACCTGAGGTTTCTTTTTCCGTAACATCCCTTCCAAGTCCTGATGATGCAAGGGCAGAGGTATCACCGATAGTTTCCGTTGCCGATACCAGGAAAATAAGAATAAAAGAAAATATTGCATTGGCATTAAATTCAATTTTAAAAGGCATAAAATGAGGCAGAGCGATAATATCAACATCATGAAGTGCTGAAAAATCCACCATTCCCATACAAAGTGCCACAATATATCCCACAACAAGTCCGAATAAAACAGAAAGCTGTTTTAAATAGCCTTTTGCAAGTATATTGAATAAAATGCAGCTTACAAGGGTTACAATTCCAAGTATCCAGTTGTTGGCAGAACCAAAATCTGCTGCTCCCGTTCCTCCTCCGAAGGAAGCCGCACCAACAGAAAGAAGTGAAAATCCGATTGCCGTAACAACCGTTGCTGCTACAATCGGCGAAATAACTTTTATCCAGTATTTTGCAAAAAGTCCCAGAAGTCCTTCCACAATACCGCCTATTAATACTGCACCCATCAGGGTTCCGTATCCGTACTGTGCTCCTAAAGTACAGGCAAGGGATACAAACGTAAAGCTGATTCCCATTACTATAGGCAGTCTTGAACCTATTCTCCATATAGGGAACAGCTGTATAAAAGTACCTATTCCGGCTATAATCATTGCACTCTGGATTATCATGGCCGTGTCCTTTGCCCCAAGTCCACAGGCAGCCGCAACGATTATAATAGGTGTGATATTGGCAACAAACATCGCCAGTATGTGCTGTAATCCAAACGGAAACGCCTTTAATAAATTAATCTTTCCGTCAAGCGAATATAATGCTTCGACAGTATCTTTATTCTTTTTTTCTTTAGTCATTGTATTCTCCTCTTACTGCTCCCTGAAGTTAATTGTTCCTGTAGTTGCATCCATTGAATCAACAATAGCAAGAGATTCAAGCTGATATCCGAGATTTCTTATAATCTGACCACCGACCTGAAAACCTTTTTCGATTGCGATACCGATTCCTTCAACAGTGCCTCCTGCCTGGTTCACAATTGAAATAAGTCCCTGTAATGCACAGCCATTTGCAAGGAAATCATCAATTATAAGCACATGGTCGTCTTCATTTAAAAACTTCTTTGATACAATAACCTGATTCTTGCATTTATGGGTAAAAGACTCAACCTCCGCAATATACATATCACCGTCTATATTAATACTTTTTGATTTTTTCGCAAAAACAACAGGTACGTTAAAGTGCATTGCAACAACACACGCAATTCCGATACCTGATGCTTCCACCGTCAATATTTTATTGATATTTTTGCCTTCAAATCTCTTCTTAAATTCGGCACCCATCTCATTAAATAGCGTTATATCCATCTGATGATTTAAGAAGCGGTCAACTTTTAGTACATTCCCTTCCTTAACTATTCCGTCTTTCACTATTCTTTCTTCCAAAAAATTCATATTATCTCCGATTTATCCGGGATTGCTTCCCTGTATTTCGCATATAATATTATCATTCTTCAAGATTCATTTCAACAGAATACGGTTTTATTTTCCCTCGAACATATATCCGACATTTACCTTTGTCACAATGTTCTTTCCTTTATCATTCAGCGTTTTTCTTATTCCTTTAATATGTGTATCCCCGTCGTAATCAAATCCCCAGATTCCGGTAAGTATGGTATCCCTGTCAAGTACCCTGCCTTTATTTTTAATAAGATGTCACATATTTTCTCTGATTCCCTGTATCAGGCAAAACGAACCCCCTGCTATACACGGTATGCCTATTACCAGACTCACTAAAACATATCCCACATAATCCATCATGCTGTACGCATAATCCGATGGTAAATACATTTTGGTAATGGTATCATATTCTGCCTCGTATATTTTATCAGGTTCGTCCTTTTTGTAGATAATGTCATAATTATCCTCTCCTACCGTATGCACATAATCCTTATAAATTTTTGCTTTATTAATATTTTTAACAATTATCCGTGGCAAAAACGTAAAAGCAAAAACACCGGCAGCGAAAAATACAATTCCCATTAAAAGAATAACAGGTCTGTCATTCTTCTTTTTAAGCGGAGGTGCATACCTTGAGAGCCATGTATAATTTTCATCCTTTATCTTGGAAAATTTATCAAACAGCCGTTCTTCTGTTAAATATGTTATTCCGGTAACACAAGTCTGTTCCCTGATATAATTATTGATATCACCATCCTTTTCCATTACAACATCAATGTCAAAAATAGCTCTTCTTCCCTTTTTACATTCGTCGTATGTACTCCGGTTGACACTAAGCACCATGTCCCTTCCGTCGGCTCTGGTAATAGTTACCAGATATTCCCTATTATATTCGTCTCCTGTTATTTCCTTAGATTTGATTTTGACTGCTAATGTAACGCTTTCTGTCTTTAACATTATCTTTCTCCCATCTTAATTTATTTCAGGCACGTATTTTTCATTCATCATACAGATGTATGTCTTACCCTTTGCGATTTCAAGCGGCTTACCGTCCATTGTTGTCATAACAAACGCATTACTGTACTGGCTGTCGTCATTATAATCGCCCTTAGTCCAGTTAATCTTTATATATTTTCCACCGCTGATATAATATCCGGTACCTCCTGCCATATTGTATTTCTGGCGGACGATTCCTTGTGAATCTTTTTCTGTCCAGTTAGGTACAGGAAGAATAATTACATTTCTTACCCTTATATTTTCGCTGTTAGTCTCATCAATATACGGTTCATTCCAGAAATCCACGGAATAGTCATTTGCATCAGAATTATATTTAAAACTTGTATTCTTATAACCGGAAAAAGTTACTTTAACATTAACCGCACTTTCTCCGTCAGGTGTACCCTCTCCGTCCTTTGCGAAATTAAATTTTGTATAGTCATTCCTTGTGTGTGCCGTATTTATATTTTTGTCTGAAATAATTTTTAACAGATTAGGTCCTGTCGTATATAAGGAATGTTCCAGTCCAATGTTATGCATCCTGTAATCATCCCGGAAAAATGCAGAGCCCGCATCTATTCCCGCATTGCCTACGCAATTAAGTGTGGTATAGCCTGACCTGCTAATCTTATCGAATATCCATGGGTCTCCGCCTGCATGAACAACGATTGCATCAAATCCCATAGCCCAGGATAAAAAATATTCCCTTGTGGACCTTATTGTACCGATTTTATCTACTCCTTTAAGGCTGTTGTAAAAGCCGAGAACTCTGGTTATTCCGCCCTCTTCCGTCATTTCTATATACATGTCAGCCTTTGAATTACCACTCTGTGGCAGTGCCTGTCTTATTGTATTAAGCATTATGGCATAAGGTCTTGTTCCTGAGTAATCCGTATCCGTCTTTTCTCCGGTAAAAGGATTAATATAGCCCTCCTCTGCTTCCTCTGTGGAAGCCTCCGTTGTCGGATGCTCAGTTGTCGCAGGTTCGGTCTCCGTTGTTGACGGTTCAGTCACTTCCTGCCTGTCATTTTTACCGCAAGAAGTCATACATACAACAATTCCTGCAATAATTATAAACATTAAAACAGAGGCTGCATTAATGCAGCCTTTTTTATGTTTATTTATAAAATCACTGTTACCTTTTTTCATTCCTCGTCACTTCTTTTCTAAAGATAAATATATTTTACAATAACAGCTATTTTATATCAATGATTTATTCCATATAAATTCTTGCTTCGTAAGGATATCTATAGTCTGTCCATAGAAATTACAGACAACAACCATGCTCTTACCTGCATATTCTCTCTTATATGCAAAAATAACACGTCACACCACATACATTTATTAAGTCTTTGAATAATTTTTTATGAATACAAAAAAATAAAACCGGAATACTACCTTTGTATAAACACTCTTATATGGAAAGGATGTAACGCAATGGTATTAAAAGAAAAAGAACGTTCAGTAATTGAAGATTTACAAAATCAGGAAAAAAGCTGTATGGAAAAGTACGCAAAGTATGCCGGCCTTGCAAAAGATCCGGAATTAAAAGCCCTTTTTAAAGAACTTCATAAGCAGGAGCAGAAACACTATGATTCTTTAGGCCAGGTTCTTTCCGGCACCGTTCCTGATTGTGACTGCAACGACAGTGCCGGCAAGGATTATTCACCAAAAGCCACCTACAACGATATGACCAACTCCGATGACAAACAGAATGACGCTTTCCTTGCAACAGACTGTATCGGAACAGAAAAGCTGGTATCAGGAGAATACAATAGTGATGTTTTTGCATTCGGTAAAAGCAATATAAGGAAATTACTTGCTGATATCCAGATTGAAGAGCAGAATCATGCCGAAATGCTTTATAAATACAAGACAGCAAATGGAATGGCATAGAATCGTTATAAATAAAAAGCTCCGGTCACCTGTTACGACCGGAGTTTTAATTTTATAATATTATTCTATTTTTTCAGGCATAATTTTATCAAAACAAAGCCAATACTTAAAGCAGTGATAACCGGTAATCCCACAAAAGAAAACAAGCAAAGTATTTCCGGTTTATAGCTGATTGTCATACCTAAAACATGGAAATGAAGCAAACCTAAAAAAGCAAACATTGCAAATCCCCATATCAGGTCATATATACATGCCATCACCTTATATGCATTTCCAAGCTTCTTAATAAAATCCAGCTTGCCACCAAATTTCTTTATAATGGTGATCATTACAAAAAAGTAGATTACTAATCCCAATATGTACATTAATAAATTATAATCATAATATGTACTGCTAAAAAAAAATGAACTGTCTGTACCGGTCTTTACACCAAACAACATCTGAATTAATACAGCAATACATGCAGCTATTGTCAGCACCATCATCATTATGCTTTCATATAATAACAGTTTCAAAAAACTCTTAAACATATTTTTCTCACAATTCCTCCTAATATTATGTTCATAAAAAAATTAATGTAACAATACAAATATACAGATAAATGCAAGAAGAATCTGTACAATGACTAATGTTCTGTGCAAAACCTTAAAGAAACGTGGCGTTAACATTTTTATATTATTTTGAATACAGTATCTGGTCAAAATACCCACCGGTCCTGCAAGTGCTTTTGCATCTACATACGCCAATCCAGCTGCCTTTGCTGCCTGTCCTTTCAGATTAGCTCTCATGGCAGCATCATTTACTTCCATAGCTCCATCTAATCCACCATCCAGATGTATACACATAACTTCTGTTACTTTATAACTAATAGCATACGTAAATCCTGCAATGCTAAATAAAACAAGCAATACCATGCATAGATTAACAAATATACCACCTCTGCACCAAAATGTTTCAGGTGTAAAATCAATATTAACATCCATTATATATGGAAGTGCCGATGTACCTAAACATAGCACTAAAAACAGAATAAGCGATAACATCATATTCCAGCCAATAACTACCATCAGTTCTGCTGAATAGCAGGATAACTTTGCAACCCTAAGTGATTTTCTTTTCTTTTTATTATATTTTTCCTGTGAATATTCTTTTTGTTGTATTGCCGGTTCATCATTCCAACTTTTCATTTTACTCATCAAATCTCCTTTTCTGCTAACCAATGGGCAACTCCGTCATTGTCATTGCTCTCTATTATATTTGTAGCTACTGCTTTTAATTCAGGTTCGGCATTGGCCATAGCGTAGCACTCATCAGCCGCTCCAAACATTTCCAAATCATTTATTCCGTCACCAAATACCACAACGTAATCGCTTTTGGTAATCTGTTTAAGTTTTTTAACAGCGCTTGCCTTTGTAACATCTTTTGGCATAATTTCAAGCCATTGCTCATCAGAATAAATATCCCTCTGATAAACACAATGATATATGTCTTTATATTTATCATAAAACGGTTTGATTTTTTCCGGTGTTTCAATACAGGTAATATAAAAAATATTACCCGCCACAAGTTCTTCTTCCGAATCCACAATCCTTTTTCTCTCATCATTTCTTGATGCAGCAAAACCCAAAATGGTCTTTGAACTTTTTGAGGGATAATATGAGAATCGTTCTTTGCCGCCAACTATTGAATATACAATCGGATATACTCCCTCTGAAAACAATTCCCATAATAAATTATACACATTCCTGTCAAAATAGGTTGCATGCAGCACTTCATGCGTACAATTGTCCACAATAAAAGCACCATTATATGTAATTACCGGTATTTTAGCATCTAATCCTTTGGTCACTTTGGATGATGTGTAAATAGACCTTGCTGTCGCATAAGAAAAAACTATGCCTTTTTCGGTTAAGGAATTAATAACTTCGTTGGTATATTCAGATGTAGTCTGGTTACTTCTTAATAATGTACCGTCCAAATCGGATACATATAGAGTTTTGTTTTTCATATATTTGCTCATCATCCTTTGTATTCATACCATTATCAATTTCTATTTCTGCTGCCATACCATTACATAATTCAACAGAATTTTGCCAATGCCCTGCGACTGCATTGCCTCAGAAACAAAAATGCCTTCTATATATTCACCATTCATTCCGATAAAGCCCTGTATCTCATAATTATCTTCATATACATAGACGGTTGCCTGCAACAGCAGTTCTTTCACAAGCTCCAAATTTCTTTTCCAATATTGAGCAGAAATAAAATAATGGGCTTTTATATTGGTATCCAACCATATATCTGCAACTATATTGATATCTGTCTTTCGTAATTCTCTGATCATAGCAAGATGCACTCCTTCAGTTTATATTAACATACGCACATGTGAAGGTGCAAATAGCATTTTTTACACCCTTGGGCAAAAAACACAAAAAGGTACACCATACCGTCGGACATAATTTCGAATTTATTATAATCAGGAAATTCTGCTTTATCTGTTGCCTTAGAATGAGCAAATTCATCCGGAAAATCATTGCCAATAAAGACTTTATCTGAACTTTCTAATATTTCACAGTATTTACCAATATATTGCTTATCACTAGCGACATAGTAAACGCAGCTTACAAGGTTAAGGCTTATAGCATTGTACTAAAAGATAACAAATTACATTTATTCCTCGCATGGCTCATTTGACTTGTTCCTGTCCATTCCTACACAATTCTTTTTCTAAATCATCTGCTGATATGGTTCCTTCCTCATGAATAGATATTTCTGCTTCATTCAGCTTGCTCATAAGCTGATAAAGTGCTTTCTGTTTAGGTACAAACTCAATCTTAAGAGCCATTCCCATACCATCCGCTAATCTTTTAAGCAAATTAACAGAAGGATTTCGTGTTCCATTCTCAAGCTTGCTGATATCTGCCTGATTAATACCAGTACGTTCAGCAAGTTCCTTCTGTGTCATATTCTGGGAAGTACGGGCATCCACGATAGCTCTTATAACATCCATCTCAGGCTGAATAGCTTCATATTCTTTTCTGAACTCATCATCTTTTAACTGCTTAGAAAGCATATCATCAAATGTTCTCATCCTTCATCACCCTTTCTATAAAATCTTTTCTTCTATCCTTTGCAATCTGAATCTCCTCTTTAGGAGTTTTTTGTGTTTTTTTAACAAATCCGTTCGTCAGTATTATTTTTCCCTCATAATAGAAAAATTATAAGACTCTGGTAATATCACTTCCGAATTTGCAACGCAATTCAAATATTCCGTCATCCAGATGTTTACTGTAAGGTTCTCTAAGCATATTTCCCTTTTCTTGAAGAATCCCCAATAATCCAAATATCTTAGCTCGCATTTTAGGATTAACAGAATCAAGAAATTCCTCTACTGGAACTTCTCCATTTTCTTTTTCATATGCTATCAGTTTAAATTCTGTCATATAATCTCCTTTGTAAATATTATATGGCATATATACCATAATGTCAATTATCCATTTAAAGTAACTATACCGAGCTATTTCTCAAAAAAACATGTAGTAAGTGTGTAGTAGAGCACTTTTCCAGCCAAGAAATGGCTTATTTCCTTCCCTTTGAACCGATTTCAATTTTTTTCACTTTTAATGTTTGAAGTAATATTTTTATATTTAAAAGGGCTCATCCGGATTACAACTGTAAACGAAAAGAACGCTATCACGAAATCGACAGGGAAAATACCGACAACCCCTGAAAAACTTGACAAAAAACTTGCCCTCATAAAAAAAGATTGGTGTTATAGTGAGAAAGATTGCAAGAGAACAGGCAAAGCCGGAAACCATCCATCTACAATCCTATAAAGGATTATGAGAAGTTTGTGCTGACCGCAATCAATATCAGTACTACTGCCATGAACAAGGCAAGTGAATCAGAATTAAAAGAAGCCATTATGGCCTTTGTGTCCGAGTACGGTATGCTGGGATTTATGACAGCACTTCCCACCACACAGGATTTTATTACATATGAAGCAATCTATCTGCCGAAAAATCATTTCATCAAAGAAGAAAATATTTCGACGGAAAGATATCTGTCCTGCTTCTTCCCTTTCGATAAGTATGTAAACACTGCGGCAAGGCATTTACCGCCACAAGATCAAACATGGAATTCTGCTCCCCACAATGTAAGAACCAGTACAATGTACATAAGAGCAGGGCGAAAAAAAATAATATACCAACACAGGAGGTCTAATTGTATGGGAAATTCAAGCATAATTATGTACACAACCGAAGATGGCTTAACCAAGATAGAAACTACCTTTGATGAAGATACCGTATGACTGTCACTAGAGCAAATGGCAGGGCTTTTTCAAAGAGATAAATCTACTATCTCAAGGCATATCAAAAACATATTTGAAGAAGGTGAATTACAAAGAAATTCAGTTGTTGCAAATTTTGCAACAACTGCCTCTGACGGAAAAACATATCAGGTAGACTACACGCAGTCTTTTCGTCCAGAAGCAGTTTTGCCTGCCTTAGCTTATCTTGACATCTTCCAGTTGATTGTCGCTCTTTTTATAATTCCAGCGAATTTGTATTTAATAAAAATTCATACACATTCATAATTAAAATACCCTGATCATTATAAAATGGTTTTGGTGTATCAGATGTAATTACAATCTTCTTAAACGAATCATTTATTTTCAAAAAAGGACGAATCTCTTGTTCCATTTTTGCTTCGCTCTCCAACATATACGCGGACTGGATATAATATTTTTTAGAACCCTTATTAATGAGGAACTTCAAGTTTTTGAACTTTAAGCGTTTCATTATTTAAGAGTTGTAATTGTTTTATTATATTTCTATTATTTCCCTTATAAAATAAATCTGCCGCATCAAGAACATCTTTAATTGCTTTTCCTATTTCGTATTTGAGCACATTTTCTTAATATTAAAATCACACCCAGTATAATCATTACTAGTATTTCTATACATAAACACAATAAGCATACAACATAGTTTCCCATGTCTTCAAGTGCTTTTAATCCAACACTCTCATTATAGTTATAATAGAATAAAAATAAAAGAGTAATTACAATACATATGGCATCTAAAACTAATATTATTTTTTTCATATCACACGTCACCTCGTTTTATTTAAACATTGTCCTTTTGTGCATCAAGGCTGTAGCCTTCTACCTGCATGGAAGTTGATACTCTTGTGTATATGTAACATTTCTGCTGTTTTTTCATCAGATGTTATCTCCTTTTTACTTCCTTGGAAACCTCTTTAATGCTTTCAAGATATGCTTTTTCGACTGGTGTCAAAGTAATCTCCTGATATTTTCTATATTCCGCTTTCGCTTTCTCCAATGCCTGTTTATGACTTACAGAACCAGCTCCAGTTAAAAGTTTTCTATTTCCTGATGACAACACACTATCCAGCTGCTTTACATAATCATCCATATACATTGGCTTATGCTCAATTGCATTAATTTCAGCCAGATCAAAATAACCAGAAACAAGATTGTTTAATACTTTGAGTTCATTTTCTTCAAGATAATTCTTTGCAATTT